>WNFU01000620.1_pt1 | contig 54826 bp, 46 predicted proteins | sample 5400121 | NCBI WGS metagenome assembly WNFU01 (sample SAMN13153360, study PRJNA577476) | soil metagenome | isolation source: 100 cm soil or saprolite under grassland replicate 1 | place: USA:California | collected 2016-06-15 | reverse complement strand
TGGCTCGGCTGTCGGCTGTGGCTCGGCTGTCGGCTGTGGCTCGGCTGTTGCCTCTGGTTGCGACGTTGCTTCTGGCTGAGTTGTCGGCTGTGGCTCGGCTGTTGCCTCTGGTTGCGACGTTGCTTCTGGCTCGGCTGTCGGCTGTGGCTCGGCTGTCGCCTGTGGCGGGAGTGCCGCGTCCCCTTGGAGCGTCACGACGAGCTGTGGCCGCTTGTCGGCGTTGTTGTTCTCGCGCGAGGCGTAGCCGACAGTATTTCCGTTGTTCGGCGCCGTGGTGATCGCGAAGCCGTAGGCGCCATTCCCGTTGATCACCGACATCAGGTCGACTTCGACGACTTGGTCTTTTTCGACCGCGCCTAGCTCGGCGAGCTGCGGCCCGTCCACGGCCGGACGGCTGTCCCAGTTGAGTTCCTCGGGCCAGTCGGTGTTACTTAGGCTCGAAATGATGCCACCATTGGCCGAGCCGTTTGTCACTACCAGGCGTAGCCTGGCCGACTGAAGAGCTGCCCCATCGGGAATGCCAGTCAGTGTGAAGCGTAGGAACGATTGGCGTGGATTGCCTCCGCCCGCCACCAGCAGTTGGTTGCTGTTTGGGGAAGCTTTGGTCGGGTTGGACTGCTTGACGGATGCATCGGCGTCGGGGTTCAGAATGATCGTGCTGGCAGCCGCACTCGATCCATGCGGTAACAGTAGATTCAGCGTAATGGCGAGTAAACAGAAGCCGACGAAAAGTGATGCAAGGATGCGGCCAATACGGCGCTTACTCCTTGTATCTGAGAAAAGCGTGAACGGTGTCATGTGATGTTACCTCCTAAGATGTAGAGCGTAATTGTGTTTGCATACGGATTGTGCCGCAGCGAATAGCCGAAGTTTCATATTTAGTTGTAAATGTTCGGGACAAGTTAACTTTTTGTTAACCATTGGCACGATAGCATGCGCACAGCCCTACTGTCTATGTTGCAATGCTCGGCATATGCTCAGGCGCGGCGGTTGCCGAGCAAAATAGTTAAGAAAGGGTTAATTGGGCGCTGCGAACCGAAATGGTGGGGATGGCGGCGATCGCAGGCAAATTGACCCCTGTGCCAGAAGTGTTGCCGGTCGTGCCAGGTACGATTTTCCTGAGTACTCGGATGGTTGAGGCGGGCCACGTAAACTGATAGAAATACGGAAAAATGATAGAGGTGCGTCTTTGAGGAAGAAGCGAGTTACTGGAGAGAGAGATGCGGAGAAATGATTGGGGATACGTCTTTGAGGAAGAAGCGAGTTACTGGGAGAGATACTGACGGCCGATGGCTGCCCTCATCTACGTAGACGTGTTAGCTCGGCGAAATGAACCTAATCTGATTCATAGCTTAGATCCAACGGCGCGGCCCGTAGCCAAACACCAGCACCGCGCATGCCGTCACGCTGCTGACCAGCGCGATGCCCAGCAGGTTATCGATCGGCGTGATCCCGACGCCATAGAGCCAGATTCCGAGCACCTGGCCCTGGTTGATCCGCCAGGCGCCCCAGATCGCGCCGATCGGGTCGGTGGCGAGCTGCCAGAGCTCGGCGATCGCGATCACTGTGGCGATCGTGCGGCGGCGCGACCACAGGAAGGTGGCGTTGCGCGCCCACAGAATGCTGTGAAAGATGATCGCGACGGTGATCAGAATCAGGGTTGGGATGTAGCGGCTCATCAGTTAATTTTCTATTGCCGAGTGATACGTAAAACGTAATGCGTAATATAAGCATTTACACATTACGCATTACGTATCAGACACTACGTTTTCTTCCGCTCCTCGAGCAGGATCGTGATCGTCGCGAACATCAGCGTGGTGCCGATGATCCACAGCCATTCCTCCAACGGCAGGCCGGCGATCCAGATATTGGCGATGTTGTTTGGGTTGTAGTCCCAGGTGCCAAGCGTGACGATCCCGGCGTCCCAGGCCCAGCCGCCGGCCAGCGCGCCGGCCAACGTCCAGGCGAGCGCGCGGCGCTGCCGCCACAGCTTGCCCCGCGCCACGGCGACGAGCACCAGCAGCGGCATGCCGATGAACAGCGCGAGCCAGATGATGTACGTGAGCTTACCGAACATACAATGATGATTTATCCACAGATTACCCCGTATCGGCGACCTCGAGCTGAAGCAGTTCCTCTAACTCGGCGAATGCCCGCAGTATCAGCTGCCCGCCTGGGTAGGTATATCTTACCGCGTTTGAAAGCAGGCGCGTTACGATTTCGGCGATCTGCCCGGCATCGCCGCTGATCACTGGCAAGTCCTGGGCGATCTCGCTGGCCACAACCAGCGACTTGCGCGTACTTTCGGGCTGGAAGTTGAAGCCCTTAATCGCCGTGAGTGGGTCGCACTGATGCGATTTTGCCGCCATGCGTTCTTGCCGGTAAGCGAACATCTTGTGGCGCGTCGCTTGCTATCTATCTGGGCAAATCTGCAATCTGCAATCTGAAATAGCACACGATGAACACCAACACATTGATTCAGTTGACCGATAGCGGTCTCTACTGCGCCGCGGGCGATTTTTATATCGATCCGTGGCGGCCGGTGGCGCGGGCGGTCGTGACGCACGCCCACGCCGATCATGCGCGCCACGGCAGCCGCAGCTACCTGGTGGCCCGCGATGGCGAGCGCGTGTTTCGCACGCGGCTTGGGCAGGGCGCAGCTTTGCAGACTGCCGCGTACGGCGAGCCCGTGACGATCAATGGCGTGCGCGTCGCGCTGCATCCGGCCGGGCATATTCTGGGCTCGGCGCAGGTGCGTGTCGAGCATCGCGGCGAGGTCTGGGTGGTGTCGGGCGACTACAAGGTCGGCGCCGATGCGACATGCGCCGCGTTTGAGCCACTGCGCTGCCATACGTTTGTGACCGAGTCGACCTTTGGGCTGCCGATCTACCGCTGGCGAACGCAGGTGGAACTTTTCGACGAGATCAATGCCTGGTGGCGCGCAAACCAGATCGCCGGCAAGGCCAGCCTGTTATTCGCCTATGCCTTGGGGAAGGCCCAGCGGCTGCTGGCCGGCGTCGACCCGACGATCGGCCCAATCTTCACCCATGGCGCGGTCGAGCGGCTGACGCGCGACTACCGCGAAAGCGGCGTTGCGCTGCCAGCCACCACCTATGCCGCCGCCGATCGCCGCGCCGACTGGACGCAGGCGTTGATCGTGGCGCCGCCTTCGGCGCAGGGCACGCCCTGGATGCGCCGTTTTGGCAATCTTTCGACCAGCTTTGCTTCGGGTTGGATGCAGCTGCGCGGCACGCGCCGGCGCAAGGCGGTCGATCGGGGTTTTGCCCTCTCCGACCATGCCGACTGGCCGGGTTTGCTGGCCACGATCGCGGCCACCGGCGCCGAGCGCGTATGGGTGACCCATGGCTATAGCGCGGTGCTGGCGCGCTGGCTGCGGGATCAGGGGCTCGACGCCGCGACGGTGGCGACGGACTTCGAGGGCGAGCCCGACGCCGGAGCTGAAGAGGGTGCCGTGGAGGAGCAGCCGTGAAAGCGTTTGCCGAGCTGTACACCGCGCTGGATGAGACGAATAAAACGAATGAAAAGGTCGACGCGCTGACGCGCTATTTCGCCACTGCCGCGCCGGCCGATGCGGCCTGGGCGCTCTACTTCCTGATCGGGCGGCGGCCGAAGCAGGCGGTGGCCTCGGCCAAGCTGCACGCCTGGGCGGTACAGGCGGCGGGTGTGCCCGACTGGCTGTTCAGCGAGTGCTACGACGCCGTCGGCGATTTTGCCGAGACGATCGCGCTGCTGCTGCCAGAGGCTAGAGACTGGGGGCTAGAGGCTGGTGCGGCTGAGCAAACCGATGCTAGTCTCCAGCCTCTAGCCTCTAGCCTCCGCGAATGGATCGAAGACATCCTGCTGCCGCTGCGCGGCATGGATGAGGCGACCCAGCGCGATAGGATCCTGGCCACTTGGGGGGCGCTCGGCCCGCGCGAACGGTTTGTGTGGAACAAGCTGATCACCGGCGAGTTCCGCGTGGGAGTGTCGCAGCGCCTGGTTGTGCGCGCGATCGCGGCGGTTAGCGGCGTCGAGGTTGCGGTGGTCGCGCACCGGCTGATGGGCGATTGGCAGCCGAGCGCCGAGTTCTACGCGCGGCTGCTTGGGCAAGAGACCAGCGACGCGGATATCAGCCGGCCGTACCCATTCTGCCTGGCGCACCCGCTGGAGGACACGCCGGCTGCGCTGGGCGACGTGAGTGAGTGGCAGGCCGAGTGGAAGTGGGACGGCATTCGCGCGCAGATCGTTCGCCGGGCTGGCCAGACGTTTATCTGGACGCGCGGCGAAGAGCTGGTAACCGATCGCTACCCCGAGCTGGCCGAGCTGGGTGCGCGGCTGCCCGACGGCACGGTGATCGACGGCGAAATCTTGCCTTGGCGCGACGGCGGCGTGTTAACCTTTGCCCAACTGCAGCGCCGGATTGGCCGCAAGACGATCGGCAAGAAGCTGCTGAGCGACGTGCCGGTGATTCTGATGGCCTACGATCTGCTCGAGTGGCAAGCGCGCGACATCCGCACGCTGCCGTTGACCGAGCGACGAGAGCGATTGGACGCGCTTGTTGCAGAAATGGAGAATGCAGAATTGAGAATTGAGAACACCTCTGCATCAGATCTCAATTCTTCATTCTTCATTCTCAATTCTCATCTTCAACTTTCGCCGACGGTTGCTGCCGACAGCTGGGATGACTTGGCGACGGCGCGCGAGCGCAGTCGCACGCTCAACGCCGAAGGGCTCATGCTGAAGCGGCGCAGCTCGATCTACCGCGTTGGGCGGGTGCGCGGCGACTGGTGGAAGTGGAAAATCAATCCGTTCACCGTCGACGCGGTGCTGATCTATGCCCAACCTGGCACAGGCAAGCGCGCCAGCCTGTACACCGACTACACCTTCGGCGTGTGGGATGGCGATCAACTCGTGCCGTTTGCTAAGGCTTATTCCGGCCTGACCGACGCCGAGATTCGCCAAGTCGACGCATTCATCCGCCGCAACACGGTCGAAAAGTTTGGCCCGGTGCGCACCGTCAAGCCCGAGCTGGTGTTCGAGCTGGCGTTCGAGGCGATCCAGCGCTCGTCGCGCCACAAATCCGGCATAGCAGTGCGCTTCCCGCGCATCCTGCGCTGGCGCACCGATAAGCGCATGGAGGAGGCCGACTCGCTCGAGACGATCCGTGCCTTGTTGCCTGAGGAGGGCTGAGAGGCCTTCGAATAATAAAGTGGCAGATGGCGATCGTATTGCGTATTGCGTATTGCGTAAGCGGACTGGCGATACGCAATACGCAATACGCAATATCGTTAGCTCTTTTCTTCGAGATTCCCCGAATTATCTCGCCTGGGAGGAGATACTATGGCACAGCCAACCGAAGAATGGGAGGTCTGGTACCCGAAGGCTGGCGCGACCGGCTTGTTGTTCGGGCGCGGCCGTGTCGCCGCGGGCATCGACGTAATGCTCGTACACGCTGCGCCTGAGGTGTTGTCGGCGGTGGTGCGCGGCGATGGGCAGGTGCGCGGCGCAGGTACCGATCTCGGCGCAACCGCCGATACTCCGATTGCTCGGTTATCCCGCCGTGGCGATCGGATCGAACGCGAAGATATCTGGCCTGGCGCGGCCGAGCTAGGTCTGCCGGTGCTGCTGGCCGGCGGCGAGGTTGGGATTCTCAAACAATGGTGGCATGCCGAGGATCATAGCGAGTGGCGCTGGCAGATCGAATTGTATAATCATCGCTAGTAGCTCTACACCCCAATCTTCTTGAACGGTTCCGCGGCGGCGAAGCCATGCTCCTGGCCCAGCTCGGCCAGGCGCTGGCGCACGCGATCCTGCCACTCCTTGTTCTCGTCGAGCTGGGTGTGGTGCTCGACCAGCGCGGCAATCTTTTGGTCGACAAAGCCAGAGACATCCTCGAAGTGATCGGGCTGCTCGGCGCTCCACAGGAATAGCGCCTGGGGTCTCCAGACGCCGATGCCGATCTGGCCGAGCCCAGGCATGAACAGGTGGTCGCGCGCCGAGACAATCCCATCAATAACCGCGAAGCCGACTGCGCGGTGGTCGGGATGCAGCATATAGTGCTTCCAAGGGTCGTGCGACCGCTGCACGCCCAACACCGCCGCTGCGGCGCGCTGTTCGGCCTCGCGCGTCTCGCTTAGGTCGTAGGGCGACATGCCGGGGTCATGGCTGCCTTTGTTGCCGTTGGTGGCAATGATAAAGGTGACATCCCATCCCTGCGCAGTTAGCTTGCCGACCGTGCCGCCGGCGCCGAACTCGTTGTCGTCGGGGTGCGCGCCAATCACTAGGGCGCGCATTCTTCCGGTTGGTTGGGTCATGGATTACTCACCCTTATACCCCGTTAGCATCTGAGGGCTTGGCGCTGATATCGCGCCTATGATACCACTTATACCGCGGAGGCGAACACAGGAGCGCCACGGATTAAAAATCTCTCGTATCGAACATTTTTCGTTCGCAGAACGAAAAACGTTCGATACGAAGAACAAAAACCCGTGTTTTGCGAGTGACCGCGTAACTCCTGTAGGTCCGAACAGCTTATGAATTTTGACGATCACATCTGCTCGTAACTCGCCGGAGTTGTCACATTGTGAGGAGCCGATCGAAGAATGAACGGTAACGCTGCAGCGCGACACGCAGATCCTCGGTAGAGACATTGTCGCCCTGGCTCCACTGCTGCTCGAGCTTCGCCCGCTCGTCGGCGAATGTTTCGGCGAGCCGCTTCATGACCTCGGCGACGAGCGTGTCGGCCTGCTCGACGGAATGGCGCGGCTCATCGACAAAGCTCGTCTGGATCGCATCCCAGCGCGATCGAAACGCCGGTATTTCGTCGGCGGCCAGGAGCGATGCGAGTTGTGCACCTGGCTGCCGCTCGGTATTGGCCATCTTGGGCACATCCGCAGACGCCGCATTCGGCAGAGTCTCGCGCTCGGTAGCGGTCGTGTCACTCTGCTGGTCCGAACTTCCCTGTGTAGCCGCAGCGGCCATATCCGCGGTGCTCAGCTTACGATCCTCAGGCGGCTTCACTGTCGCTTCATCTCGTTGTCGCTCGGTCATCGTGCTACCTCCTTCTCCTTGGTCTCAAGGAGATCCTCAAATAATGATCGGTAGTAAACCATAGCCTGTCGCAGATCCTCGGTGCTGGCCTCCCCGCGCTCGTTTGCAAGTGCAATTGTGTGGGCGGCGCGGTAGTTCGAGACCACATGGGGATGATCGACAGAAATGTCGGCGACGCGCTGCTCAAAGTCGCCGACGGGATAGCCGCGCGCCCGCATGACCTCCGCGACCACACGATCAGCTTCCTTGATCGCCGCAACTGGCTCATCCACGAACCGGCTCTGCGTCGAACGCCAGGTTTCGATATACCGCTCGCGATCCTCCGCTGAGAGGTCCCGAATATTGAGCTTTTGCACGCGTTCTTGTCGTGCCGCAAGCTCCGCCTCGGCCTGGCGCTGATCGCCGTGATCGCTTACAGCCCGGTCGTATTCGGGGCCGAACTGCTTGCGCAGATCTTCGGTCCGCCGTCGTTGCATCATGAGCACTGCCACAATCCCAATGACAACGATGAGTGCAACGATAATAATGCCTGTCGTAGTGTCCATTCCGGCCCCCTTTCATTGGCCCTGTCGCTCTACTGCAATTGCAGATTGCAGATTGTAGATTGTGCTAGCGCATATCAACGCGATCGACACATCCTTGAACTCCTATAAGGCTGCTTGATTTTGCACTAGCTTGTGCTGATGAATACGTTTAAACCGGCAGGGAGCAAATTGCGTGCCATTGTCGAGGGTGAAGTGAGGATTGTTGATTGGCTGGGCATTGCTAGACTGAATGCTGCTGAGCCAGTATCACATGGCGCTGATTGGCAGCGCGCTGCGCGCACGGCAAGCCGGGCGCGTGCCGGTCGTCGAGGCGCTGCGCTATGAGTAAACCAAGACCGCGTACGTCATCTATATAGAGGTATCGCCGAAAAACGCGGTTAGGTTCGATCCACTGGCTTGAAGTCATATCAGCGCTGCAACGGCACGGTGAGTATCCGGCGCCCGGTTTCACTCGAATAATCTGCCGCGGTCGTGCGGAACACCCAGACCACATAGTAATCCTGACTAAATGGGCCTGGGCAGGGCAGATAGGGCCGGCACTCGATCGGGTCGGTGGTATACGCGACGATATGGAGTCGGCTGAGAGAGACATTCAGGTCGGGCGGCATAACATCGCCATGCCGGATGCCCACACCCAGCCCGATCACGCCGACGATCAGCAGCGTCAGGCTGAGCGCGACCGCAACCGCAAGGCTCTGTCCCAAACGTAGAGAGTGCATCTGCTGCTCCTGTTCATCGACACCTCACGGCTCGGTCTTTGATGGGCGTGCCCCACGACCCGGCGCCGCAGGCGCCCAGCATGAGGTTTAGTCCAATCAGACCAACAGCGCGCTTCATTCGTCCCTCGCATGGCTGCACTGCGATGACCAGGTGCAAGATCGAGGCGGACGAGCGCCAGCTCTCTCGGCAGCTGGCGGAGCGACGGGCCGATGTGCTCCAGCTTGTGCCAGAGGAACGCGCGGCCTTCCTTAAAGCCGCGCGCTCCGATTGGCTATTGGCCATGTGCCCGTATATAGTCGATCACGCCTTGCAGCGCCGGGTTCTGAACCACAATCGAGGCTCGGCTCGGCTGGTCGGCACCATGGGCGCGCAGGTAGTCAACGACGCCCTACTGCGCCTGAGTAACTACTCAGTCGTCAAAGTGGATCTGTCCGCTGTAGGTGCCCAATGGATGGTCTTCCACCGTTCCGACCTGCTTGAGCACGGCGTGGAGGTTGGCGAGAGCGCCGGTTCCACTGACACTGCTGAGGGTGGCCTGGAATTGCAAGTCGGACGTACCGGCCCCATTGGCCTCGAACGTCACCGTTCCGGGAATTCCGTTCACCGTCCCGGTAAAGGTGTAGAAGCCGTGGAAGTTCGCGCTTCCGTCGGCATGGATAGTCAAGGTGTTCGGCCCGGTCGAGGTACCGTCGAACGTCCCCGTGTAAGTCACGACCGTAGCAGGAAATTCGCAGATGGTGTTGCCTCCGGCCGTTCGGCAACTGGTGGGCTCACCGGTATACCTGAAGGTTCCGCTCGCCGCGGTTGGCGGCGATGCGGCGGCACCGGTCACCCTCAGTGGGGACAAAACCGCGACGAGTGTGAGCAGTAAGAGGCGAAAGTGTAATCGTACCATGATGATTGCCCGTTCCTTTCTTTGAAGATCGAATCCTCCAGTATGCTGCCGTTCAGTTATCGTGCTGCTAGTAAACCATCTGGTCGCTATTCATCGGTACCATTTCGCAGTACAATAAGTTGTACAAAAGGCACTATACGATGAGGATTAGGGGAGTTGCCGATGAGCGATATCATCTCGCTTGGGCTGTGGATCAAGCGGCGGCGCAAAGCGCTGGATCTGACCCAGGATGCCCTCGCGGCGCTGGTCGGCTGCTCAAAAGACCTGATCGCCAAGATCGAGGGCGATGCGCGTCGTCCCTCGCGTGAAATCGCCAGCCTGCTGGCTAGCCACCTGCAGCTTGCCGCCGATGAGCGCGCTCGATTCATTCAGGTCGCGCGAGCCGAGCTAGGCGCGGATCGGCTCGCGCCGCCGGCTCAGTCGATTGCACGTGGCACGTTTGTAGTCGCGCAGCCTGTGTCGAGCGCCGATACTGCTGGACGCCGCCATAGCACGCCACCAACCAATCTGCCCACACCGCCGACGCCGCTGATCGGGCGCGCGCGTGAGATTGAACAGATCTGTGCGCTGCTGCGCCGCGCGGACATTCGCCTGCTCACGCTAACCGGTCCGGGCGGCGTCGGCAAGACCCACCTCGGCCTGCAGGTCGCGGCGGATCTGGTCCACGACTTCACCGACGGCGTGTATTTCGTCGACCTTGCGCCGATTCGTGATCCCAACCTCGTCGGCGGCGCTCTCGCGCAGACATTCGGGGTGCGCGAGAGTGGTAGACAACCGCTGCTGGAGCGCCTGAAGGACGAGTTGCGCGACAAGCACATGCTGCTGCTGCTCGACAACTTCGAGCAGGTCGTCGAGGCCGCGCCATCGGTCGCCGAGCTGTTGATGGCAGCAGTGGAGCTGAAGGTGTTGGTCACCAGTCGTGAGAGGCTGCACCTGCGCGGCGAGCAGGAGGTCGCGGTGCAGCCGCTGGCGCTGCCCGACCCCGACCACCTGCCTGCACTCGATCAGGTCTCGCAATACGCGGCGATAGCGCTGTTCATCCAACACGCCCGGGCAGTTCAGCCCGCCTTTCAGCTGACCAATGCCAACGTGCTGGCGGTGGCCGAGATCTGCGCGCGGGTAGATGGGCTGCCGCTGGCGATCGAGCTGGCGGCGGCGCGGCTCAAGCTGTTCGCGCCCGAGGCCCTGTTGGCACGCTTGAGCAGCAGGCTGGCGCTGCTGACCGGTGGGGCGCGCGACCTGCCCGCGCGCCAGCAGGCCATGCGGACCGCTATCGCCTGGAGCTACGAGTTGCTGGACTCAGGCGAGCAGACACTATTTGGCCGGCTCTCTGTGTTCGTGGGCGGCTGCACGCTGGCAGCGGCCGAGGGGGTCTGCAACGCGAGCGGCGATCTGCCACTGCATGTACTCGACGGGCTGGCAACGCTTGTGGACACCAGTCTGCTGCGGCAAGAGATGGACGAGGATGGCGAGCCGCGCTTCACAATGCTGGAGACCATCCGCGAGTATGCTGCCGAGCACTTGGAAGCGAGTGGCGAAGCCGAGACGCTCCGTCAGCAGCATGCGGCGTATCTCCTGGCGTTGGCCCAGCGGATCGAGGCCGATTTTTCGGGTTCCGAGCAACTGGTGCGATGGAGACGGATGGAGGCAGAGTACGCCAATCTCCGAGCGGCGCTGCGGTGGGCCGTGGAGCGTGGAGCGATCGAGACCGGGGTGCGCCTAGCGACAGCGTGGGAGTGGATATGGCGTAGTCATGTCATTGAAGGGCGCGCGTGGTTCGAGGCGTTCCTCCAGCACCGCGGCAACCTGCCGATCGCACTCCAGATACAGGTGCTCAGAGAAGCTGGCAGCCTTGCAGGCGACTATTCGAGTGCGCAGGCGCTGCTTGAGGAGAGTCTGGCGCTCGCGAGCGAGCTTGGGGACAAGCGGGGCATTGCCGCGGCGCTCAACAGCCTTGGCCATGCGGCGACGACGCAGGGGCACTACCGGCAGGCGCAGGAGCTTTTGGAGAAGAGCCGAGCGCTCTCTCAGGAGTTGGGCGACACGATGGCCATCGCCGTGACACTCATCTTTCTTGGAGACGTGATGTCCTTACAGGGCGACTATGCGCGTGCCGTGGCACTGTGCCAGGAGTGCTTGGCGCTCGCGCGCGAGCGAGACCACACCTTGATGGTGGGATGGGCGTTCTATGCGTTAGGGACACTGGCGCAGCGGCAGGGCGATGCCGGGCATGCACGCGCGCTGTTGGCAAACAGCCTGCCAGTGTTTCAAGAAGCCGGGGACATGGAGGGTATCACGGTGTATCTGGAGCGGATGGCGGAGGTAGCCGGGATCGAGGGCCAGCCAGAACGGCTCGTGCGGCTGTTCGGGGCCGCGATGTCGCTCCACAGCAGGCTCGGCCACACAGGGACCGAACAGGCTATGTATGGGCGCCAGCTGCTGGCGGCACGTGCCCAGCTTGATAAGGGCGCTTATGACGTGGCATGGGCAGAAGGGCGGGCGATGCCGCTCGAACAGGCCATCTCCTACGCCCTGGAGGCGGACGCCTCAGACAGCGCAGAGCCAGTGAGCGCTGCATCCTCGCCCCAGTAGGCGGCTTGCTCCCGCATGTCAGTACCTCCTGCGGCGCCCTGGCTTGCCATGGCAGCAGCAGCCCTCATTCCATCCTCCTCGGCCGATATGGGATCGCCCATGGCTAAAGTTTCGTTGTGCTACTAAAGGTGGGGAGTGGTCTCCGCCGCGTGGCCGATGAACTTTTTTTATTTACTGATAACATACTCGATATATATAAACGATAAATGAATATGCACCTTCTCCAAGCGATATGGCAGGTACACGCTGCCATGGCGCCCACCCCAATGGTATGACACGGAGGCACTATGTTTGAACGCTGGTTGAAGCGCACTGCTCGGTCGGACGGCGCGTCGAACGGACACTACCGCCATGGTAACGAGCATCTGATCGATATGCGCCGGATTGTGAAGACCTACCAGAGCGCGGCTGGCAGCTTTACCGCGCTCAAAAGCGTCGATCTCCAGATCGACCGCGGCGAGTTCGTGGCGATCATCGGCAAGTCGGGCAGCGGCAAGTCGACCCTGATCAATATGATCACCGGCATCGACCGCCCGAGTTCCGGCGAGGTGCTGGTCGGCGACGCGGCGGTACACACGCTCAGCGAGGGCCAGATGGCGGTCTGGCGCGGCAAGAACCTCGGCGTGATCTTCCAGTTTTTCCAACTGCTCCCGACTCTCACAATCGTCGAGAACGTGATGCTGCCGATGGACTTCTGCAATATGTATGAGCCGCGCGAGCGCCGCGCTCGGGCGATGCAGCTGCTCGAGCAGGTTGAGATGACTGAGCAGGCCGATAAGCTGCCGAGTGCGGTCTCGGGCGGCCAGCAGCAGCGCGTGGCGATTGCCCGCGCCTTGGCGAACGACCCGCCGATCCTGGTGGCCGACGAGCCGACCGGCAACCTCGACTCCAAGACTGCCAATGCGGTCTTCCAGCTGTTCGGCAACCTGGTGCAGCAGGGCAAGACGGTGCTGATGGTGACGCACGACAGCGACCTGGCCAAGCGCGTCAGCCGCGCCATCATCGTCGCCGACGGCGAGATCGTCAACGAGTACGTCGCTAAGGCCCTCTCGACACTCAGCGTCGACCAACTCGGCTGGGTGACCAGCCGGCTCGAATCGCGCTCCTACGCTCCCGGCGCCCCAATTATCACGCAGGGCGAATCGGCCGACCAATTCTACATCATCACCAAAGGCCAGGTCGAGATTCTATTGCATCACCCCGACGGGCAGGATATTCCTGTGACGACGATGCGTGCGGGTCAGTATTTCGGCGAAATCGGCCTGCTGCGCGGCGGCGCGCGCACCGCCACCGTCCGCGCTGTTGGGGAAGCGAGCGTCGAAGTGGTAGCGCTCGACCGCGATGAATTCAGCAGCCTGATCGCCGAGTCCGAAGCGACCAAGGTGGCGATCGACCACGTCGCCGATCAGCGTGCCAGCGAGAACGCCGCCGCGCGCGAGCGGGAGGTGAGCCGTGCTTAAACCACGCTGGCGCAAGGTGCTGGGCGACCTGTGGAGCAACAAGACCCGCACCCTGCTGGTGGTGCTCTCGATCGCGGTGGGGGTCTTCGCCGTCGGGATGATCGCCGGCTCGCAGGTGATGCTCGCGCACGATCTAGCTGCCGCGAATGACGCATCGAACCCGTTCAGCGCCTCGATCAACACCGATCAGCCATTCGACGACGAGCTGGTGCAGACGATCCGGCGCATGCCGGGCGTGGACGACGCGGAGGGCCAGAGCACGGCCGTGTTCCAGGTGAGCGCCGGCCCAGATGTGTGGAAGAACACGCAGTTCAAGGTCATCCCCGACTTCGACGACATGCGCATCGGTACGATCAAGCCGATCAGCGGCGCGTGGCCGCCGCCCGAAAAGGAACTTCTGCTCGAGCGCAGCTCGCTTGGCTATCTGAATGCACAGGTCGGCGGCACCGTGGTGGTCGACCTACCAGACGGCACCAAGCGCACGATGCCCGTGGCCGGATCGGTCTACGATGTGAATTGGGCCTCACAGATCTTCAGCTTCGGCGCGGCGTATATTACCAGCGATACGGCCCGCTGGCTCGGCCAGAGTGGCCAGTTCACCGAGCTGCGTATCACCGTCAATGGGGATCGGCGCGACATCGCGCATATCAAGCAGGTTGTGGCACAGGTGCGCGACAAGATCGAAAGGAGCGGACGCACTGTCGGCTTCGTGAATATCCCCGATCCGCCGGGCAAGCACTGGGCAGATGACGTTCTGCAGGCGATCATGCTGATCATGAGCGTGCTGGGCGCGATCTCGCTGCTGATGAGCGGCTTCCTGGTGGTGAATACGATTGGGGCGCTGTTGACGCAGCAGACCCGCCAGATCGGCGTGATGAAATCGATCGGCGCCAGGGGCCGCGACATCGTCGGCATGTATCTGACGACGGTCTTGATCTTCGGCGTGCTCGCGCTGCTGGTCGCGATACCGCTAGGGGCACTGGGCGCGCAGGTGTTTGTGAACGTGTTCGCCGGCCTGCTGAACTTCGACGCGCTGGGCGGCGGCGTTCCGCCCCGTGTGCTGGGGCTCGAAGTGGCGGCCGGGCTGCTGGTGCCGCTGCTGGCGGCGCTCTGGCCCGTCTTTGCCGGAACCCGTGTAACCGTGCGCGAGGCGATCAGCGGCTACGGCCTGGGCAAAGGCCGCTACGGGACGAGCCGCCTCGACCGGCTGATGGGGCGCATTCGCTTCCTTTCGCGCCCGATGTTGCTCTCGCTGCGCAACACCTTCCGGCGCCGCGGCCGGCTGGCGCTGACGCTCTCGACTCTGATATTGGGCGGCGCGATGCTGATTGGCGTTCTGTCGGTGCGCGCATCGCTGCTCAAGACGCTCGACGATTTCTTCCTGACCTATAACTACGACATCGGCGTGTTCATGGCGCGGCCCACGCGTGTCGTCGCCATAGAGAACGAGGCGCACCTGGTGCCGGGTGTGGTCGGCGTGGAAAGCTGGGGTCAGGCCAGCGGGCCGCGCGTGCTGGCCGATCGCACCAAAACGCCAGGCATAACCATGACTGGACTGCCCAAGAACACCAAGCTGTTTCAGCCCAATATTATCGCCGGCCGCTGGCTGCTGCCCGCGGATGAGAACGCAGTGGTGATCGCGGCCGACTTGCTCAAGACCGAGCCGGATCTCAAGCTTGGCGACGACCTCGTGCTCGACATCAACGGGCGCGAAACCTCCTGGCGGATCGTCGGAATCGCCCAGGTGCTGTTTGTTGGTCGCCAGGTGTACGCGGACTACGATTATATGGCGCGAGTCACGAATAGCGTGGGCCGATCGAGCACAATCCAGGTGGTGACGCAGCAGCACGACGCCGGCTTCCAAGCGCAGGTCGCGAAAGATCTGCGCGCCCGCTTCAAGCAGGCCGGCCTGCAAGTCAGCGGTACACAGACGATCAGCGAGCTCCGCGAGAGCGTCGAGTTTCAGTTCAACATCATCGTGGTGATGCTGGCCGTGATGGCGGTGCTCCTGGCGGTCGTCGGCGGGCTGGGGCTGATGGGCACGATGAGCATCAACGTGCTCGAACGCACGCGCGAGATCGGCGTGATGCGCGCGATCGGCGCTTCCAACGGCGCGATTCTGCGGATTGTGCTGGTCGAGGGGATGATGATCGGCGTGGTGAGCTGGCTGATCGCCTTCGCGCTCGCGTTTCCCTTCAGCATGCTGCTCAGCAGCGTCGTGGGGCAAGCCTTCCTCCGCAGCGAGATCAGCTTTACCTTCTCGCTAAGTGGGGCGCTGCTCTGGCTGTGCGTCGTGGTGGCGCTCGCGGCGCTGGCGAGCTTCCTACCGGCTTGGAATGCCTCGCGCGTTACCGTGCGCGATGTGTTGGCCTACGAATAATTGTACATTGCAAATTGTAAATTGAGTCTGTCATCAACTTGTCCAGGCTGCAATTTACAATTTACAATTTGAAATAGTAATCAAGGAGTTTTCTCATCATGAAAAAGATCATCATCGGCATTGTCATCCTAGCGCTGCTCGGCGGTGGCGCCTACTTCTACCTCGGGCGCAGCACGCCCACGCCCGCCGAGGCGCCGGTGGCCGCCGCGGCGCCGGTGGCTGCCAGTAACGCGGTTGTGGCCGAGGCGAAAGTCGTTCCGGCGCGGAGTGCCGAGCTGAGCCTGCCCGCCAGCGGCACGATCGCCGAAGTGCTCGTCGCCGAGGGCGACCAGGTCAAGGCCGGCCAGATGCTCGCCCGGCTCGACACGGCCGCACAGCAAGCGGTGGTGGCCCAGAATGCGGCGCGGCTCCGCAAATCCGAGGCCGACCAGGCCGACCTGCTCGACGGCCCGCCGCCTGAGGATCTCGCCGCCGCGGAGGCCGGGCTGCGCCAGGCCCAGGCCCAGCTCCGCCAGACGCTCGGCAGCGTCACCCCGGCCGACATCCAGGCCGCCCAGGCGAGCCTCCAGGCTGCCCAGGCGACGATCGCCCAGCTCAAGGCCGGCGACAAGAACCCCGAAGTGCGCGCGGCGCAGGCCGCACTCTTGCAGGCCCAAGCAGCCCTGGAGGGCCAGCACAGCCAGCTTTCGTCGGGCAAGAGCGACGCTGAGCTGCGGCTCCAGCAGGCTAGCGAACGCCTGATTCAGGCCCAGACCAGCTACTCGCTGGCGAAGTGGAACTGGGAGCATGTTCAGGATGAAGGCACCGATCCGTATACGCCGCAAGTGCCGGATGCGCAGAACCCTGGCAAGACCAAGGGCAACAAGCTGAACGAGGCGCAGAAACAGCAGTACCATGACGCGTTCACCCAGGCCGAGGCCGAGCTGCACAGCGCCGAAGCTGGCGTGCAACAGGCGCAAATCGCCGCCGACAGCTCGCGCCAGGGCGAGATCAGCGGCATCACATCGGCCGAGCACAACCTGGCAAGCGCCCAGGCGAACCTCGATCGGGTGACCAGTACGATCGCGACCGAGCGGCTGGCCAGCGCCAAGGCGCAGCTGGCGAGTGCCCAGGCGACGCTCGGCAAGCTGCGCGGGGCGCAGCGCGACAACGAGATTGCCGTTGCACAAGCGGGCGTCGATGCCGCGCAAGCCAGCCTGCTGAAGTTAAAGGCCGGGCCTCAGCAGAGCACGCTCCAGGCGATGCAAGCCCAGGTCGACGGCGACAAGGCCGCACTTGAGGCGGCGCGGGTCGAGCTGGCGCGTATGGAGCTGAAAGCGCCGTTCGACGGCATCGTCGCCGGGCTGGACATCAACCCGAACGAGTTTGTGACCGCGGGCAAACCGATCGTCCAGCTCGCCGACACGGCAGCATGGCAGATTGAGACGACCGACCTGACCGAGCTGAGCGTAGCTCAGACCGTCGCGGGCGCGCCGGCCACGATCACATTCGACGCGCTGCCGGGAGTGACGCTGCCGGGCACGGTGACGCGGATCAAGGGCTTTGGCGAGAACAAGCAGGGCGATATTGTCTATACCGTGGTCGTTCGGCCAAACCAGCAGGATGCCAGGCTGCGCTGGAATATGACCGCCTCGGTCAGCATCGATGCTCGGTAGGATCGCGGCACCGAAACTGCTCAGTAGTGCGTAGGAGTGCCAACTGCGCACTACGCACTACGCACTACGAGCTGGCAAAATGCCAATTCGGATGCTAAATGTCCCAATGGAAGAATGGAACATGGCACACTTCTGTGCTAGAATATACTTGATATATATGTATGCTCATTGGCTGATCGCTTAGTACAGGCTATTGCACGTGCGATCCTAGTTCCCATAGTTCCCATATTTCCCTTTGGCCTTACCTAGGAAATATGGGAACTATGGGAATTAAGAACGGATTTGTGATTGCTTGCACTTAGGAATACGATGCGTTACGCGTTTCTCGCCTTACTCGCAAAGGCCCCCGCTCATGGATACGAGCTGAAACAGGCGTTTGAGGAAACTTTCGGCGATGTCTGGCCGCCGCTCAACTTCGGCCAGATCTATACAACCCTCCAGCGCCTTGAGCGTGACGCACTCGTACAGAGTCACGAGGTTCCCCAGGACCATCGGCGCGATAAAAAGGTATACGAGCTGACTCCTGCAGGCCATGCGGAGCTGCGAAACTGGCTCGCCGAGCCAACCACCGGCCCATGGTTAAAAGATGAGTTCTTCATGAAGCTGGTGATGGCCGGGTTGACTGACGCCGCCGACCAGGCCGCGCTGATCGAGCGCCAGCGCCGCGTGTATACGCAGGCGCTGCACGACCTCAATACCATGGCCGCGCGCTCTGGCTCCAACCCCGACGCGATACCCGCACTCTTGATCGAGGGCGCCGCGCTGCATCTACAAGCCGACCTGAAGTGGCTGGAACTCTGCGAAGAGGCGCTCGCCGATCATCGTGGTAAGTACAAGCGATCGTAAACCATGGTACGGAGTGTGCTTCTGCCTGATGCAGATGTTTCAAACAGCGATCGAGGCGGAAGATGAGCGGCGCAAGCGATACGCGGCAGACGTTATGGTACAAGGATGCGGTGATCTATGAGCTCCACGTTCGAGCATTCTACGATGGCAACGGCGATGGTGTTGGCGATTTCCGCGGGTTGAGCACGAAGCTCGACTACTTGCAGGATCTTGGTGTGACGGCGATCTGGCTGCTGCCGTTCTACCCTTCGCCGTTGAAAGACGACGGCTATGACATCGCCGACTATACCGGCATTCACCCCGCGTATGGTGGCATGCGCGATTTCAAGGCCTTCTTGAGCGAGGCGCACCGGCGCGGGCTTAAAGTGATCACCGAGCTGGTACTGAACCATACCTCCGACGAGCATCCCTGGTTTCAGCGCGCGCGGCGCGCCAAGCCCGGCAGCGCCTGGCGCAACTTCTATGTGTGGAGCGACACACCCGAGCGCTACGGCGAAGCGCGGATCATCTTTCAGGATTTCGAGAGCTCGAACTGGAGCTGGGATTCGGTAGCGCAGAGCTACTACTGGCATCGCTTCTACGCGCACCAGCCCGATCTGAACTACGATAATCCGCGCGTGCGCAAGGCCATCCTCAAGGTGGTCGATTTCTGGCTGCAGCTGGGTGTCGACGGCCTGCGGCTCGACGCCGTGCCATACCTGTTCGAGCGCGAGGGCACCACCGGCGAGAACCTGCCGCTTACCCATGTGGCCCTGCGGCGGCTGCGGCGGCATATCGACGAACATTTCGACAACCGTATGCTGCTGGCCGAAGCCAATCAGTGGCCCGAGGATGCGGTGGCGTATTTTGGCGATGGCGACGAATGCCATATGGCGTTTCACTTCCCGCTCATGCCGCGGCTGTTTATGTCGCTGCGCATGGAGGATCGCTTCCCAATCGTCGACATTATCGACCAGACGCCGCCAATCCCCGAGACCGCGCAGTGGGCGCTGTTCCTGCGCAACCACGACGAGTTGACGCTCGAGATGGTGACCGAAGAGGAGCGCGTGTTTATGTACCGCTCATACGCGCGGGACAGCAAGGCGCGCATCAATTTGGGCATCCGGCGGCGCCTGGCGCCGCTGCTGCGCAACGATCGCCGCCAGATCGAGTTGCTCAACACGCTGCTCTGCTCGCTGCCCGGCACGCCGGTGTTTTACTATGGCGATGAGATCGGTATGGGCGATAATATGTATCTGGGTGATCGCAACGGCGTTCGCACCCCAATGCAGTGGAGCGCCGACCGGAACGCCGGGTTCTCGGATGCCAACCCGCAGCAGTTGTATCTGCCGCTGATTGTCGACCACGAGTACCATTTCGAGACCGTGCATGTCGAGGCGCAGCAGCAGAATCCGCACTCGCTGCTGCGATGGATGAAGCGGCTGATCGCGCTGCGCAAGCGCTGCCAGGCCTTTAGCCGCGGCGAGTTGACCATGCTGCATCCCGCCAATCGCAAGGTGTTGGCATTTGTGCGCCATTACGACGGCGAGTACATCCTGGTGGTCGCCAATTTGTCGCGCTTCACACAGTATGCCGAGCTCGATCTGAGCGGCTTCCGCGGGCGTGTGCCGGTCGATATGTTTGGACGCACAAGCTTCCCGACCATTGGCGAGCTAGGGTATATGGTCACGTTGTCGCCACACGCCTGTTACTGGTTTGCGCTTGAAGAGCAGCCGGCCGCGCTTGGCGTGGCTGCCGCCGAACTGCCGGTGGTCGAGTTAGAAGCCGATTGGGAAGCACTGGTGCGCGGCGCTGGTCGCGCGACGCTCGAGGAAGTGGCGCTGCCGCGCTACCTGCGCCAGTCGGCCTGGTTCGACGGCAAGACCCGCCCGATCCTCACCACGACGATTATCGAAAGTATCACGGTGCCGTGTGAGGATGGGCCGGCGGATATGCTGCTGATCGAGGTGCAGTATATCGACGGCGAGCCGCAGATCTACCAGGTGCCATTAGCGTTTGCCGAGGGCCGGCAGGCCGCGCGCCTCCGCAAAGAGCTGCCACACGCGTTGGTGGCCGAGGCGCGCCACTCAGGCGACCACCGCAATAGTGGGGTGATCTACGACGCGCTCTGGTCGCGGCCATTCGCCAGCGCGCTGCTGGATACGATCGCGCGCCATGGGCGCCTGAATGGTCTGTTTGGCAGCGTGACGGTCAAGGCCGCCGCGGCCTACCAGTTGGTGCGCCAACTGCCCCGCCCGGCGTCGTTGAGCACACAAACCATCCAGGCCAGGTATAGCAATACCTCGATCGCCTACGACGACAAGCTGATTCTCAAGCTGTTCCGCTGCGTCGACGAGGGCCCGCATCCCGAGGTCGTGATCGGCGACTTCCTCACGGCCAAGCGCTTCGCCTTTACGCCGCCGGCGGTGGCCGCGCTCGAATATCGGTCACACAGCGGCGAGCCGATCGACCTGGCGGCGCTGCAAGGCTTCGTGCCGAACCAAGGCGAAGCCTGGCAGCATACCCAGCAGGCGCTGCAACGCTATTTTGATCGAGTCCACAATCAAGCGCCGCGCGACGACTCTTCGATCACGGCTGCGGCGCTGCTCGATCGGGCCGAGCAGGAACCGCCTGAGCTGGCGCGCGAGCTGTTTGGCGATGATCTGGCCTTGATGCGCCTGCTGGGGCGGCGCACCGCCGAACTGCATCGCGCACTGATCGGCGATCCGAGCGACCCTGAGTTTGCGCCGCTGCCATTTACACCACTGTACCAGCGCTCGCTGTACCAGTCGCTGCGCGGCCTGGTCGGGCAGGTTGTGTACCGGCTCGAGCAGGCGCTGCCGCAGCTGCCCGACTGGTCGCGCGAGGCGGCACAGGCCTTGATCGAGCTGCGGCCGGCGCTGCTGCAGCGGTTTCGGGCGCTCGTCGATCGCAAGCTCGACGTGCTGCGCATCCGCTGCCATGGCGACTACCATTTATCCCCAGTGCTCTACACCGGCGACGACTTTGTGATCTTCGATTTCGAGGGCGAAGCGGCCCGCCCGCTGCCCGAGCGCAGCCTGAAGGGCTCGCCGATCCGCGATGTCGCCGGCATGCTGCAGTCGCTGAGCTTCGCCACATTCGCCGCGCGGCTCGCGCGCGCCGAAGACCCAGAACAGGGCTGGCAGGCTGTGCTCGCGCTCGACGCATGGGCGTGCTTCTGGTATGGCTGGGTCGCCGCGGCGTTTCTGCGCGGCTACCTGGCCGCCGCCCAAGCGGCGTTTCTGCCGAGCGAGCGCGACGACCTGCGCATGCTGCTCGACGTGTTCATGCTCGAGCAGGCGATCGACCGGCTGCGCCACGATTTCGAAAACCGGCCGGAGCGGGTGCGGGTCGCGCTGTTGAGTATTCAGCAATTGCTGGAGCTGGAGGATGAGCCTGCGGCGCGGTAGGAAGTACAGTCTTTTCGGGATTGGCGCAGGCTAACCTGCATGCCGGTGCGCCCCTTGCGGCCACATCCACATAAGATGAGGTTGTAGACTATGCGGTAACCTGCAACCGGGCCAGACCATCTTCGGCGCGCGGGCAGTCGCCATCGGCGGCGGCGAGCGCGCGGCGGTAGCAGGTCGCCGCCTCGCCGGCCTGGTTGAGCCGCTCGTAGACTGCGCCAAGCGCCAGCAGCGCGTCGATTTGCTGGTCGCGCAGCTCGGTGCGCCGATCCTCTACGTAGGACGAGTCGCCGAAGAACGGGCAGTCGTCCATATAGTCGCCGCGATACAGGTCGAGCGCCCCGACCAGCGCCGCGCGAGCGGCCTCCAGGTCGCCCTGGCGCATAAGCGTGTGCCCGCGCTCGGCGGCGGCGCTGAACACCTCGGCGTCGCACCAGGCCACCGTCGCCGGGTCGAGCCAGTAGCGCTCGTGATGATAGGTGATCAGCCTGCTCTCATTGCCGCGCCGCAGCCCCGGTTCGAGCGTGCGCCGCAGCGCCGCGACGGTGCGATGGAAGGCAGTGTCGGCCTTATCCATGTCGAGGTCTGGCCAGATCACCTCCTCGGCCTCGTCTTTGGTCAGTCCGCGCCCGCGCCGGTCGAACAGGAACGCGAACAGCGCCTCGGCCTGGTAGGTGCCGGCCTTGTCGCCGCCCCAGCGGTCGATCGTGGCGCCATCGCGCTCGACCCGTAGCGGCCCAAGCGCGAAGATCCGCAGGCCGTCTTTGGCTTCGGCCGGCGTGGCTGGCTGGGTGGTGATCCGCGCCGCCTCGAGCGCCTGGGCCGCCAACAGTTCTTGCTCGGTTTGGAGTTGGCGGCTCTGCTCGGCCAGCACGGCCATCGCCAGCTCTTCTTCTTGCTGCGAGCGCGCGTGCTTGATCGCCAGCGTCAAATAGGCCCCAAGCGAATAGAGCAGCGCGCGTTCGGTTTCGCGGAACGGCTCGCCCGAGCGCTTCGCGCCGAGCGCCAGCAAGCCAAGTGTCTCATCGCTGCGGCGCAGCGGCAGCAGTAGCCGCGCGGCCGGCCAAGGCCCCCAGCCGCCATAGTGGGTCTGCGGGACATCCGGCAGGCCGACCCCACGTAGAGCGTCTTCCGGCAGCCGCTCGACGCCATAGGTGGCCAGCACGCGCAGTCCGGCGCCCTCTTGCACGGCGACCGCGCCATCGCGCAACTCGAGCGTTCGGCAGATCGCTGTCAGTGCGGCCTGAAGCTGCCCGGTCAGATCACCGCGCTGGAGCAGATCATCGCCAAGCGTGCGCAGCAGCCGGCCGTAGTCGAACTCGCGGTGGAAGTAGCGCCGGTCGATCCAAGCGCCGGCCCAGTCGCGCAATGGGCCGAAGATCGCGATCAGCACGCTCAGCGTGAAGATTGTGACGAGCGGGAGCTGGGTGCGCGGCCTGATAATCTCGTTGGCGAGCGGCTCGGCGATCAGCAGCAGCCCAATGTACAGCGCCGTCACGATGCCACCCAGCAGCGAGCGATAGAAGGTGCGCTGGGCGACGCGCGCCGGCAGCAGCGAGCGGTAGGCTAGCACCGCGTAGGCCAGCAGCGCCAGCGCTGTATCCATCAGCGCGTGGCCGATCGCCGGCGAGAAGCCGGCGTTGCGCGCCACAGTCGCCCAGAGCGCGCCGAACACGCCGACCACCGCCGACAGCGCAAACAGCGCGCGCCGCCGGCGCTCAAGGTCGTCGCCGACGGCGCGCCGGTAGCTGAGGAACATCAGCACGAGCGCCAGCAGCATCGGCAGCGCGCGCTGGGCCGTCCAGGGTGCCACCAGCGCAGGAGGGAAGGCCAGCGAACCGCTGGCACGTTGTTCGAGCGAGCCGAATACAGCATCGCCGGCTAGCGCCAAGCCGGTCGCGTAGAAGAGGATCGTGGCGGCCACCTGCCAGCGTGGCACCGGGCCATCGCCCACCAGGACTAAGATGAAATGCAGAAATACTGGCGGCAGCAGCACCGTCTCGACGACCTGGATGACCTCCATGATCTGGCGCGGCGCGTCGGCCTGGCTGAGGCTGGGCAATACTGCCGTCAGGCCGTAGATCGTAAGATGCAGGCACAGCCACGCGAACGCCTGCGTCGGGCGATCGCGCGGCGCTCGCACCAGCAGGCTCAGGCCGAGCCAGCAGGCCAACACGGCCATTAAGAATGCGGGCAACACAGTCGGTGACATACGCCTCATCGCGTGCCGGCGGCAGACGCGCCGGCGCTTGGATAACGCCAGTATAGCATTAGCGGTAGTAGGGGTGCAAGAGCTTTTACGGCCGGCCAAGCGCTAAGATAGAGCTGCGCTTGCATGATCATACTCTCTCGCCCGCCGGGATCGGCAGGCTAAGCCGATTTTGCGGCGGCGGCAGCGAGCAGGTGGCGAATGGCGTGAAGGCGCACGGCGGGCTGTAGGCCTGGTTGAAATCAAGAATCGTCTGGCCGTCGCGCGGGCGCGGCGCCTTTAGAAAGCGCCCGGCTGGGTAGGTCGTTTGGCCGGCGGTCAGGTCGCGAAACACGAAGAACAGCTCGTCGGCGCGCGTAGGCGAGGCTTCCAGTTGGTAGTGCTGCCCATCGAGCGTAAAGCTCACATAGCCAGGGCTCAGCTCTTCGATGACATCGCCGAGCACGGTGGTAATCTGCCGCGGCTGGGGCGGATCATATGGGGTGAAGGTCGCCTGAACGCGGTAGGCCGCTTGAATTGGAAACCAGTGCCGCCCGCCGAACGCCTCGCGATCGGGGTGCCGCTGATTGCGCACCCGCACGCCATAGCCGCTGCTGCGTTTGATGATCTGAAGTGAGAGGTCGCCAAGTCGAATCAGATCAGGCTGTGGCTCGGCATCCGAGCGCAGCGGCTGAGTGGTGGCCGGCTGGCCATTCACGGTCATGGCAACGCCCAGCAACACATGCAGGGTTGCCTGATCGCCGGTAAAGTCGATGCTGGCGACCTGATCGGGCGCGAATTTGGCCGGCAGCACAATATCATTGGCTGGGTCCGCGCCGATTGTGTTTGTTCCAGGGTGTAGCCAGAACAGCCCAACCAGCGTAAGCCAGCCGTCGGCCGCGCGCAGCGACTCCTCCATCTGCTGGCGCCACTGCTGAATCGTCTCGATATATCCTTGGTTCATCGTTTTTGATCTCATTTTAGTACGAGCCGTTGATTTGACCCACAAAGGCACACCAAGAGACACGAAAATGAATCAGCTCATAAACTCGTTCGTGAACCTTCGTGTTGCTTCGCGGATGGATAACTCACCTTAGCTGCGTTATTGGAATAGCTTGCGCCGGATGAGCTCGCGTAACTCTGCTGGGTCCCGATTGATGTCGAACGCAGTGATGCGGCCCGCATTGGCAATCTCCACGATTCGGGGATCATCACTCAATTGCCCCGCTCGAGCGGCCAGCACTGCGTCGGTGGTGCGCCCGCTGCCGGCGATCGAGATCAGCTCGCGGCCCTGCACGACGGCGGATTCCATTTCTTGAATGACGATCTGGCCGCCGCTGGCGAACAGCACGATCGCCGGACAGTTCTGGGCCCACTCGTCGACCAGTACGTACATGGTCACTGTTTCGGCGCCCCACTTTCGCCCTGCCGTGAGCACAAAATGGGTGTGATTTGGAGATCTTCCGTTAGCTCGGCGGTTCCGCCGTTGAGCACCAGCAGCGCGCGGGGCGTTGGTAGCTCAAGTGCCTTCACAATCTCTCCAGCGGTGGCGCCTTCTGGCGCCTGGATCAGGCGAGCGTGATTGCCAGCCGGGAACTGAATAGTCTCACTCTGTATGTGTGTCATCAGCTATGTACGGTGCGCGGCGCACCGCCGCTCCTTTCTCCACATCCACGAATGACGGGATGGTACTTCCACCTCACACATGCTGTCAAGCTAGAGAGCGTGTGCATGCTCGAATCGTCGCGTCTCAAGCGTCCCAGGCGAGCTGGGTTGGTATATCGGCGTCGGTGTGGAGCACGATCGGGATGACCGGCTTTTATATCTGAGCGCGCGCACCCAGTCGTCTTTGAGATCGGGGTCGGCCGCGCTCTCGCGGCTGATCACAAACAGCAGGCTGTCGCAGGCGCGGATCGTCTCGGCAATCTCGTCGCGCCGATCCTGCCCCGGCACGAGGTCGCGCTGCTCGATCCAGGCGGGCAGCGCTGGCGTGCCCGTCTCAAGCCCGCGGGCAAGCTCAATCGCCAGCGTCTCGGCGTCGGTCGGCGAATAGCTGACGACGTGGGTATGCGCCAGCGCGCGCTTGTGCAGCCGCGTCCTGAAGCGCATGCGCTTGTAGCTCGGCGGCGCGCTGCTCGGACTCCCAGCGCCCGATCGCCGCGCTGACCAGGCCGGCGAGCACATCCGGCGAGGTGAAGAAATTTGCCAGCCGCTCGGCGCCAAGCTCCTGTCGCAGGGCCTTGATTTGTTTCCCGCTGTCACCTTCACCCGTGTTCGAATCCTGTGCTTTTGGCGGCCAGGGCTCATTCTCATCTAAAGAGAAAGATGAGTCGTGGTTTGCCGAGCTCGGCCGCTTTGCGATATTCTAATTCGGTGATCGATTTGCGCTCGGGGTTATCCTGGGCGGGAATGTAGCCGTAGCGCCAGGCGAAGATTCCCACGTATACAGCGCAGGCCGCCACGTCGTCCAGGCATTTCGCGAGCGGGCGCTGGTCGGCCGCCACATAATCTTCCATCGAGATCACATCGTGCCCGAGCTTGCGCAGAATCTTATAGACCGCCTCGCGATGCGCGCGCAGGTCGGTGAAGGTCGAGGAAATATAGACTTTCGCCATGCTGCTCCCTCCTTCAGGGGCACTCAGAGCGTAGCGCTAGTTGAGGCAAACGGATTCTACAGGAATAAACGCACCTGATCGCAATTTTGTCGGGCCAGGCGGGATTCTTGAGCCACAGAGGTCACAGAGATCGCCGAGGTAATCGACGACTCTCCATGCTGACAAGGAATCCATTGTAGGTGCGCGATAAAGATTACCTTTTAACACGGGTATTCCCAAACCTGACAGGTCGGCGGCAAGGTGGCGCCGCATTGATTGGCATGAACCCCCGCCGACCTGTCAGGTTTCAGATGCGTGATACGCGGTTTTTTTTCAAAGATCATTATCGCGTCCTACGATGAATGACATGGGTAATCATTCCGGATCATCCGGCGGGTCGATCTCTACCTCGGGCATCGGTTCATACTTCGACTCGTCGTATGGCAGCAGCTGCGGCTCGGGCGCGCCGAGCGCAGCCAGGTGCGCCTTGGCGGCTTCCAGGCCCCAGTGGTAGGAAACGGCGGGCCGTCGCATCAGGCTTTCTTGTATGCTGCTGATCATGACGGTTGGGCGTTCGGCCATGAGCATCTCCTGCTGAAACAAGTGCGCATAGCTTTATTATAGCCCAGCCGTGGGGCATCATGCTAGGGTGCCGGTTGAGCATTTATCATGATCCACGAAGATACACGAAGAGACACGAAATAATCCAACCGTTTCGTGTCTCTTCGTGTATCTTCGTGGATTCTCTACCGATGTTCTGGGGTGTCTTCTTCGAGGCTGACTTTGGGGCGGTTCGCTCGCTACCGCACCGTCATCGGCATCACAATATGCAGGTACCCTTCGGTGCCGACCGGCTTGAACACGCCGGGGTTTTGTGCGGTCTGGGTCTCGATCGCGATCTGCGCCGTCTTGATCGCATTCAGCGCCTCGCCGAGGAACTTGACGTTCAGCGCGATCTGGCCGCCTTCGCCGTGCACCATGCCGTCGAGCTCGCCTTTATTATCGCCCACCTCGGCGGCATTGGCGCTGATCGTCAGCTTGCCCGGCCCTAGTTCGCCGCCCGACTCGATCGTCAGGCGCACAATGTTCGACGACGCGGTGGCGAAGTATGAGGCCAGCTTGACGGCTTTGGCCAAATCCTGCGTCTCCAGCACTGTGCGCGTGGCATAGCTCGAAGGAATGATTCGCTCGATGTCGGGGTAGCGCCCCTCGATCAGGCGCGAGACCAGCTCGGTGTTCTCGGTGTGGAACAGCACCTGCCCGCCGGTCGGCGTCACGGTGATCTCCACATTGCTCTCGGCGTCGCCGATGATCCGCGCCAACTCGGTCAGGGCGCGCGCAGGGACGATCACCTCCTGCGGTTCGGCCACCGGCTCGGGCAGTTCCACATTGCGCAGCGCCAGCCGGAAGCCGTCGGCGGCGGCGAATGTGGCCGTCTTGCCCTTGAGCCGCATCAGAACGCCCGCCAGCACCGGGCGCGTGTCGTCGGTCGCGGCGGCGAAGGCGACTTGATCGATCGTGTCGCGCAGCAGATCGGGCGGGAATGCGGCGGTCGGCTCGCGATCGGCGATCGTTGGGATGACGGGGAACTCGTCGGCTTCGATGCCCTTGATGCTGGCCTCGAAGCGCGCGCAAGTCAACCCCAGCGCCTGGGTGCGCGAGTCGAGCTCCAACGAGATCTTATCGTTGGGCAGGCCGCCCACCACATCCGAGAGCAGCTTCGCCGGCACCGTGACCGCGCCCTCTTCCTCGATCTTGGCGCCGATCCAGCAGGTGATTCCAATCTCGAGATTCGTCGCCGCCAGCTTCAGGCGGCCATCGTCGGTGGCGAGCAGAATATTTGAGAGCACCGGCAGAGTGCTTTTTCCGGCGACGGCATGGCCGACGATCGCGAGACCGCGCTTGAGATTCTCTTGAAGGCATGACAGTTTCATGAGGGCACGACTCCTTGACGCTAGCGAACGGACAGCGTACCGGCGGCGCCGGCGCGCGCAGACCCGCAGTCGGGGGGTGGACGCTGCCTAATGCCCGAAAAGCTCGATACATACTTGCGCTATAGGGCTTGTGAATTATAGCATAGGTTGGAACTTTGCGAGTGATGCCGAAGTCCGCTACTACGTACATATGGTCATCAGGTGGTAGAATAGCTTGTATCGATACGACTAACTGTTCACTTGCAATAGGAGGATTTGATGTCCGCACTTGAGACGCTCTGGCGCAGCGACCCTGATGTCGCTCGGATCATTGCGCACGAAGCACGCCGCCAGCGCGAGGGGCTGGAGTTGATCGCCAGCGAGAACTATACCAGCCGTGCGGTGTTGGAGGCGCAGGGGTCCATCCTGACCAACAAGTACGCCGAAGGTTATCCCGGCAATCGCTACTACGGTGGCTGCGAATATGTCGATATGGTCGAGAATCTGGCCCGCAATCGCGCGAAAGAGCTCTTCGGCGCCGTCTATACCAATGTTCAGCCACACTCGGGTACGCAGGCGAATATGGCCGTCTACTTCACGTTTCTGAAGCCTGGCGATACGGTGCTCGGCATGGATCTTTCGCATGGCGGCCACCTGACCCACGGCTCGCCGGTGAACTTTTCGGGCCAGTTGTACCACTTCGTCGCCTATGGTGTCGATCCGAAGACCGAGCTGATCGACTACGATCAGGTTGAAGCGGTGGCCCGGCGGGAGCGGCCCAAGATGATCACCGTTGGCGCCAGCGCGTACTCGCGAGCGATCGATTTCGCGCGCTTCCGCCAGATCGCCGATGCCGTCGGCGCGTTCCTGTTCGCCGATATCGCGCATCCGGCCGGCATGATCGCCAAGAGGTTGCTGCCGAGCCCGCTGCCCTACGCGCATGTCGTGACCACGACGACGCATAAGACTCTGCGCGGCCCGCGCGGCGGCATGATTCTGATGGGCGAGGATTTTGAGAATCCGTTCGGGCAGAAAGCGGCCAAGAGCGGCCGCACATTGATGATCTCTGAGCTGCTCGACAAGAACGTGGTCCCTGGCGCGCAGGGCGGCCCGCTGATGCATGCAGTCGCCGCGAAGGCGGTTGGGTTCGCCGAGAACCTCCAGCCCGCGTTTGCCGAGTACGCCGCGCAGATCATTCGCAATGCGCAGGCGCTGGCCGACGCGCTGATTGCGCGTGGCTACCATATCATCTCTGGCGGTACCGACAACCACCTGATGCTGGTCGACCTGCGCAACAAGGGCATCACCGGCAAGGCCGCCCAAGAAGCGCTTGACAAGGCCGGCATCACGCTCAATAAAAATTCAGTGCCCTTCGACGACAAATCGCCGCTGATCACCAGCGGCATTCGCATCGGCACGCCGGCTGTGACGACGCGTGGTATGGGGATCGCCGAGATGGAGCGGATCGCTACGTTGATCGACGAGGTGATCTCACAGATCGACGACGAGAGCACGCAGCGCCGCGTGGCCGAAGAAGTTCGCTTGCTCGGCACGGGCTTTTCGGTGCCGGGAACCGAGGGCTACGAACAATTGTAAATTGCAAATTGCAAATTGCCGTTGAAGAGCGTCAGAAATTTGCAATTTACAATGTACAATTAGGTAATGGAGGAAACGAAATGATCCGAGACCTCCGCATCGCTGTTATCGGCGCTGGGGTGATGGGCGAGGCGATGATCAGCGGAATGCTGCGCCAAGATCTCGTGCCGCCCGATCAGATCATCGCGACAGAGCTGCGCGAAGAGCGCCAGTCGGAGATTGCCGAGCGCTACGGCGTGCGAACCACCGATGATAACGTGGCTGCGGTGCGCTGGGCCCAGGTTGCGGTGTTCGCGGTCAAGCCGCAGACCCTGCCCAAGCTGCTGCCCGAGCTGCGCGGGACGCTGCACGACGGCGAGCTTGTGATCTCGATCGTCGCCGGCGCGCCCATCCGCCATTTCGCCGAGCTGCTGGAGCACCCACAAATCGTCCGCTCGATGCCTAACACTCCGGCGCAGATCGGCGAGGGGATGACTGTCTGGACATCGGCCGAGGCGGTGACGGATCAGCAGCGCGGTTGGGCCCGCACGATCTTGGGCTCGTTCGGCCACGAGCAATATGTCGACGACGAGAATTACCTCGACATGGCCACGGCGCTCTCGGGTACCGGGCCGGCCTACTTCTTCTTATTGATGGAGGCGATGGTCGATGCTGGCGTTCACTTGGGCTTCCCGCGCTACATGGCGCAAAATCTGGTGCTCCAGACCATGCTTGGCTCGGTGCTGTATGCCAATAAGAGCGGCAAGCACTTGGCCGAACTGAAGAATGGCGTGACGTCGCCGGGCGGCACCACCGCCGCGGCGCTCTACGAGCTGGAGCGCGGCGGCCTGCGCACCGTGCTGACTGATGCGATCTGGGCGGCCTATCGGCGCTCGGCCGAGCTTGGCAAGGGCAAGTAGCCGGCAGCATTGAGAATCAAAACGGCGGCCACCCAGCGATGCTGAGCGGCCGCCGTTTTCGTGTGAGTGGAATGTATGAGTAGCGCGTGGTGCGGGCGGAAAGAAGAGAAGCAGGCTCTGCAGGGTGGGTTGCTGTGCGTAAAGCAGAGCGCTACTACTGCAAAGAAGCATGTAATGAGGCCGGGATGTCTGAGTATATTGTGGAATGAACTATGATGTTGCTTCTCTTCTGGTTCGATTTATAGCATACCTTGTTTGCCGCTCGTTGAGAAGCAAACCAGATTACGTACCCATTACGTAATTATCACTTTTTATTCATCTATAGATTTACGCAGTGCTCTCTTCAACGTATTTCGAGCCTGCCCTTCGACAGGCTCAGGATAGACGGCAGCATGGTACTTCTTTCTATTTCTGTTGTTCGTTTTTGCGCTCGCAGAGCGCAAAAACGAACAACAATAACATAATTAAAGTACCGCGGTTCCGGATCCTGAGCTTGTCGAAGGGGAGCTTGCCGAAGGGCTGCCGAAGGCTAAACCACACCAGTAACGGCGGTCCGATTGGCCGCTGCTACTGGCGGCGCAGAACTAGGATGCCAGCGCCAATCAGTATCGCCGGCACGACCAGCTTGCCAAAGCCGGGGATCATGCTGAGCAGGATGAAAGCGCCCACGCCAAGCAGTATCATCCCCAGCAGCCGGTTGCGGCGATCCTCCGGTGTGGCCTGGCCGCTGCCCGAGTTCACATTGTTGATCGGAATCTCGGCCTCTGGATCGACGGGCTGGCCGGTCATTGGATCGAAGCGCGATCGGCGCCCCGAGACAAATACCTCGCGCACCTCGTCGCCGACGCGCTGAGCCTGCTGGCGCATCTCGTCGAAGACCTGGTTGGGCGCCGGGCGCTGCCCACCCTCCACCGGCATAATCAGCCAGAGCACCGGGTAGAGGAATAATCCTACGCCGGTAAAGATCAGCGCGACGAACGCGAGCCGTACGATTACCGGGTCGACCGCCAGATACTGACCGATGCCGCCGGCGACGCCGGCAATGACTTTGTCGGTGCGGCTTCGCATCAGCCGCTGGGTTGGGTTGTACATGTTGATGCTCCTTGTCACATTTCGCGGCCGGTGAGCCGTTGCTATTCATTCGTGCCTATGATACGCCAGCGCGCTGGGCTTTGTTGCAGTGGTGTAGGTGGCGCATGGCAATTTTGAACGCCGACGAGGGCATCGAACTCAAGAGCGCCGGTGGCACGAAAGTCGAATCTAACGTAATCACCGGCAATGGATCGAGCGGCATCTACCGATGCGCGCGGCCAGCGTCGATTATTATGTGAGCCCGGCTGGAAGCGATGCAAATGCCGGGACCGATGCAGCGAAACCATTCAAAACCGTCCAACAAGCGCTGGATCTGGCGCAGCCTGGCGCGCGGATCACGCTGGCGCCGGGAGTGTATGCCCAGGACATTCGTTCAGTGCGCGATGGCAGCGCCAGTGCGCGGATCACGCTGGCAGGCCCGGCCGACGCGGTAATCCAGGGCGGCGGGGCCGGGCGGATCATCGAGATCAACCACGATAACCTGGCGCTCGAGGGTTTCACCGTCGATGGGCTGTGGGGCGACCCGAACAGCGCGGCGGGCTATCGCGATAAGCTGCTGTATGTGCTTGGCAAGCAGTCGCGCGATGGCGTTAGCGGGCTGCGGGTGATGAGCATGACGTTCAGAAACGCCGGTGGAGAATGCATACGCCTGCACTATTTTGCCCAGCACAATGAGATCGCTGAATCGAATATCAGCAACTGCGGCGTGCATGATTTTCGTTTTGACGCCGGCGGCAAGAACGGCGAGGGCATTTACATCGGCACTGCTCCCGAGCAGCGTGGCGACGGCAAGAACCCGACCGCCGACCCCGACCTGTCGAATGCGAACTGGATCCATCATAATACATTCGACACTCAGGGTAATGAATGTGTCGATATCAAGGAGGCCGCCACAGGCAATATCGTCGAATACAACCGATGTACCGGCCAGCGCGATCCTGAATCGGGCGGCTTCGACTCGCGTGGCAGTGGTAATATCTTTCGGGCGAACGAGAGTTACGGCAACACCGGCGCGGGCCTGCGCCTCGGCGGCGACGAAGCGAGCGCTGGCATCGGCAACGACGTCTACGGCAATAGCATTCACGATAACCAGGTCGGCGGCATCAAGTTCCAGCGCCAGCCGCAGGGCCAGGTCTGCGGTAATGTCATGTCGAACAACACGGGCGGCGACACGGTTGGCACGTATGGGGCCGCCTTCGCGCCGGCCGCGGATTGAACTATGGAACCCCTGCAGGAAGGTTGGTTGTACTAGCTTCTCGTCAGCGGCAGCCAGACAAAATGCGTCGGCCCTTGGATGCGTGCGCGATCGTGCCAGCCATAGTTTGTTACCGACGAGGTGATTTCGTAGTGTCCGTCGAACATGTCGTTCTTCAGGTCGGCCCCAACGACCTTCGACCAGCGTTGGCCCGGCGCGAGCGTCATACTCTCGCCGTCGATAGCCGCGGTCAGCTGACCATCGGCCGTGATCGCGATTAGCTCGACCTCCGCCGAGCGCAATTGCTCGCCATATTCTCCGGTGAAGCCAGTGCCGATGCCGATTGTGGTGGTGTAGGGCAGGCTGGCGATCGGCTCGAGGCCACTCGCCGCTCCACAGCCGGCCGCGCCGGTGCGGCTGCTGCCGCTGCCCGAAAACCCCCACACCGACGTCAGCAGCGGCGGCAGCGTAGAACCGAAAAATGGCGCCAGCGCGCCGCTGCTTGGGTCGAACGCGTAGCCTGGAAAGTCGATACACAGGCGCGGTAGCTTGCCGGTGCCGCTGACTGCCGTCCAGGTCTCGACAAACAGATATTCGCCCGGCGGCGGCTGCGTGACCGGGGCCGCGGGTTGGCCGCGCACGGCTGGCGTACCGACGAGGGCGACCAGCGCCGCGCCGAGCAATACATAGAGCAATAGTGAGACGTATGTGCGCATGGTTGATTGTTTGATGGACAAAGTGCCTACATAACACTCTACATCAAGCGCGGCGCGATCGCAATAAACATTTACTCAGATTGCCTCTATTTCGAGCCGGCTAAGGAGATCGAAATCCTGTAGCAAGTCACGATCGGTACACCAACCACCACGTCGCGTTGTCAGATCACCACGATCGCCTGTGCTCACAATGCTATAGTCGAAAGAGCGACATAGCCCAATTGCAGATTGCAGATTGCGTCAGGCGCATTCTATGCGAGTGACTGAATTTAGAGCGCTAGTCAAGTATTCCGAGTGACCCGCTCCGGTCTTGCGAAAGGGAGATGGTATATTCGCGCCTCTTCGCGTGACTTCGCGGATTGTTGACTGACCTCTAGAAATTTGACAATCAAACAGAGGCATTCGTAGTGACGCCTTTAGGCGGTTCTGACGCCCAAAACCCGCCTGAAGGCGCTACTACGCTACTACCGACTTTGATCGTCAAAATTCTTTAGGTATCGGAAAGAGCAGGTAAGATCATGGAAGCGACGAGCCACTCAGGCATCACCCCGCCGATCTTCATTGTGTCGGGCGGCGCGGGTGCGCTTGGCAAGCATGTGGCGCGGATCGTGCTCGCACAGTTTCCGGGCATCGATCCCGAAGTGATTGTGATGCCACAGGTCTGCCGCGTCGAGCAGTTGAGCGAGGCGGTGGCGCAGGTGGCCGCGCGCCATGGTACGATCGTCCATACAATGGTCGACCCAAAGATGCGCGAGACACTGGTTGGCCTGGCACGCGAGCACAACGTGACGACGATCGACACAATCGGCGAGGCGCTAACACAGTTGGCGGCCGTGTTTGGTCGCACGCCGCTGGGCCAGCCGGGGCTATACCAGGGCGAGCACGAAGCCTACCTGGAGCGGATCAAGGCGATCGAGTATACGGTCGATCACGACGATGGGCGCAGCCCATCGCACTTGGATCAGGCCGATGTGGTGCTCACCGGAGTATCGCGGGTGGGAAAAACGCCGCTCAGTATCTACCTTTCGGTGCTGGGCTGGAAGGTTGCGAATGTTCCGCTGGTGCCGAAGGTGCCGCCGCCGCGCGAGCTGTTTGCGGTCGATCGGCGGCGCGTGGTTGGGCTCATGATCGAGGCGGATACGCTGATGCAACATCGGCATTGGCGTCAGATCGGCTTGGCAGGCAACGGCGGCCGGGCCTATAGCGACCAGGAAGCGCTCTACGATGAGTTGGATGCGGCCCGGCGAGTGTTTCGCCAGGGTGGTTTCGCGGTGATCAATGTCACCAACAAGCCGATCGAAGAGAGCGCCGACCAGGTAATCGGGCTGATCAGCCGGTATTTTGAGCACCGGCTGTATGGGCGGCCGCTGGGGAAGATCTAGCGAACGGCGACCAGCGTAAATGACAAGATGACAAGATGCCTTGATTCATCTTGTCATCTTGTCAGCCCCTACCGCGCGCTCGATCGCCCACGCCGCCGTGGCCCGGCCAACGTGCCAGCTTGGCCAGCCGTTCTCGTGTTGCTGTGCGGTGAGCCGCTCATACTGCCGTGCGAGCGCCTGCATCACGACCTGGCGCGAGGTATCGTCGAGCTGCGGGAGCGCGGCGAGCAGCTCCGGGGTGGCGTCGGCCGAGAGCCGGGTGAGGTAATCGGCGTCGACCTGCTCGTCGGTGCGCAGTGTCTGTGTTTGCGGCGCGCTGAGCCGGCTGATGTTCTCGCGCACAATCAGCGCATCGGGGTTGGCGGCATTCAGAACGGCCAGGTACATCAGCGCCGAGGCGAATGCGCCGAATGTGAACACCTGTGGCTTTTCGCGCAGCAGCGCCAGCAGAAACAGCGCAAGTACCAGCGCCAGCCAGATCATAAAACTGTGAGTATAAATTCTCAGCTCGGTGTAGCCATATGCCTGCTCGTAGAGCAGCATACGTTGGAAGGCCGAGACAAGCAATCCCAGCACCAGGGCGATCATCGCCGCGCAGGCGGCGCCGAACGCGCGCCGCTGCCGTATTTCCGCGCGCCGCGTCACCACCGCTAGCGCGCAGAGCAGGCCCAGCGATAGGCATGCCACGGCCAGTAGCTCGAAGAAGCCACGCCGGGCATATTCCGAGTAGGTCATGCCGGTGCGCGCCAGCGTGTCGAGCCCGCCGAAGAAATACGCGCCCTGAATGGCCATAAAGCTCCCGAACAGCAGATCGACTGCCACCAACACGGTCAGCGACTCGACCCAGCCGAGCGAGATCAATGCTTGGCGTGGCGCGCGCAGCGGCCGGGTGTCGCCCTCGGCCGGCAGATCCTCGGCGTGGGTTGCCTGTGGATCGACATACACCAGACCGATCAGCCCGTCTGCCAGCGCCCCAAACCCGCGCCCAAACGCCGAGCGGGCATCCCCGAGCAGAGCGACCAGCAGAGCGCCGGCGCACACCCACGCAATCGCTCCGATGAAGAAAGCGTGCGAAATCAGTTGCGCCAGATCGAATGGGAAATCGAGGCTAAACATCTGCTCGACATAACTGGCAAAGACCTGATCGGCCGACATCAACAGCGCGGTGAAGACCAACAGCACCGGTAGCGCTAGGAGCAGGCCACAGCCGATCGGGCGGAACCGTGCGCGGTAGCGCCACACTACCGGCGCTGCGCTACCGCGCGCAGCATGCAGCGCCAACACGCCCGGCTGAAATGCCAGATCGCTTAGACCGGCGAACAGCTGAGTCAGCATCTGCGCCAGCGGCTGCCGGGCCAGCGCCGCACTGCGATAGCTGATCGCCAGCAGCGCCAGCAGGCCCGCCACCACCAGCAGATTGAGCCCAGTCAACCTGGCCGAGGCGCGCCAGGCCAGGCACAGCGCAAAGAACAACGCTGCTGCGGCCAGCCAAAGATTCGCGCGCGTTGGCATGCGCTGCTCGGCCACGCTCAGCCCAGCCAGTGTGGCGAGGCCCAGTGCCACGAACAACGCTGCAGAGATGCCGATCAGGCGCCCGTAAAACAAATAATCGGCGCACAGGCCCAGCGCCAGCGCCGCGAGTAACACACGAGTAGGGCGATGTAGTGTCGGCATGACGAGACTCCAATGTGGATTGTATCGTTTCCCATGCTAGTTATAGCAGATCGGCGTGGCTGAAGAAACCTTGCAGGTGTGCAGGGGGAAGCACCTGAGTGCTTGACTGACATAATTGCAAATTGCAAATGGTGTGGTTTCACAATAAGGATAACTTCTACACAAGAGCGCTGTTTTATGGTGCAGGCGATGGTACTTCAATGTATTCCCGTGTCATCCTGAACGAAGTGAAGGATCTCATTGAGAAGCGCTGAACTCGAAGATCATTCGTTAAGGGCGCACCTTGTCGTCCTGAAGCCTGCGATATGCGCTGTCTCAAAACATGGCCTCAACCTGAAGTGCCGCGGCGAGCCGGCGCTTGTACTCCGTTCGCGGGATTTCGATCGTGCCGAACTGAAGCATGTGCGTGCCGACGATGTACTGTGAGTCGAGCAGTACGAAGCCGCCGCGCCGCAGTCGCTCCACCAGATGCACCAGCGCGACTTTGCTGGCGTCGGTTTCGCGGCTGAACATGCTTTCGCCCGCGAATAGGCCGCGGATCGCCACGCCATACAGCCCGCCGACGAGCTGGCCGTCGCGCCAGGCTTCGACACTATGTGCAAAACCGAGACTGTGCAGCTCGGCATAGGCCGCAATCAGCTTGTCGTTGATCCAGGTGCCGGCGTGGCCGGGGCGCGGCTCGGCGCAAGCCGCCATCACCGTGCGGAAATCGTGGTCGACGCGGATCTCGAAGCCGCCACTGCGCACGCGCCGGGCCAACCGCTTCGGCACGTGGAATGCGTCGAGTGGGATGATTGCGCGTGGGTTTGGGTCGTACCAGTAGATCTGGCCGTCGTCATCGGCCATCGGGAACAGACCTTGGCAGTAGCCGGAGATCAGGATATCGGCGGTTAACCTCATAAGAATATAGAATTCAGGCCTCAGGAGTCAGAATGGCATCACATTGTTTGCGATCAATGCCATTCTGACTCCTGACGCCTGACTCCTCGATGCTATACCTCGACGAAGTACGACTTACACGCCGCCGCTAGCAGCTCGCGCGACATGGTCGGCTGGGTGCGGGTGAAGTGCGCGATGTCGATCAATTGGTCGATTAGGTCGCGCGGATGGCAGGCGCGCAGCTCCAGGTTGCGCTTGGTATACTCATTCTCTAGCAGGTAGCGCAGCCCCTCGTCGCTGTAAGGCACATTCTTGTCTTTGCAGATCCGCCGCAAGATCTCGCGGTATTCTGGCGGTGTGGGGTTGATGACCTCGACCTTATAGCGGATGCGCCGCAGGAAGGCCTCGTCGACCAGCTGCTTCGGCTCGATATTGGTCGAGAAGATGATCAGCTGATCGAACGGCACCTCGATCTTCTTGCCGGTGTGCAATGTCAGGAAGTCCAGGCGCTTCTCGAGCGGCACGATCCAGCGGTTCAGCAGCTCGCGTGGGCGCACCTGCTGGCGGCCGAAGTCGTCGATCAGAAACAGGCCGCCGTTAGCCTTCATCTGCAGTGGGGCCTCGTAGAACTTGCTGTACTCGTCGTACACCAGGTCGAGCGAGTCGAGGTTTAGCTCGCCGCCGGCGATCACAATTGGGCGTTTCGAGAGCACCCAGCGCTTATCGTAGGTGTGCTCCAGGCTCGACGGTACCGGCACGCGATCGTGATGGATCGGGTCGAACACGCGGATGATCTGGCCGTCGATGATGACGGCATGTGGGATCATGATTGTATCGGACATGAGCTTGGACACCGCTTCGGCGATGCTGGTCTTACCGTTGCCGGCGTGGCCGAACAGGAAGATCGACCTGCCCGAGTTGATCGCCGGGCCAAGCTGCTGCAGCAATGCCTCGCTAATCACCAGATGTGCGAACGCTTGGCGGATCGATGCCTCGGTGATAATCAGGCCTTGGGTACTCTGCTGCTGCATCATCGCGGTGTAGGCTTCGAGCGTCACCGGCGCCGGCCCGAGATACTGCGTGCGCTCGCCGATCTCTTTGGCGCGCTCGACGCCTTTGGTGCTCGCCTGGTAGCGATAGGCCTTTTCGCCGATGCCGCCAGAGCCCTTGATCTCGCACATCTGCTCGCGCCGCAGGTAGCTAATCGCCTGGTCGATGACATTGTCGTAAGGCAGGTGCAGCAGCTCTACCATCTGCTGGCCGGTCATCTCGCCGATTAGGTAGAGCGCGCGGACGATCATGTCCGAGATGAAAGTCATCGAGAGTCCGGTGTCTTCGATGCTGCGTGGGCGCGGCGGGAGCTGTGGAGCGGCCGTTTTGGCGTCGGCCAGGGGCACTGAGGTCAATGGTTGTTGCATCGCTGCCTCCGAAATGTATGCTGGCGCTTGGAAACGGTGCGCCGACTTCAAGTCCTGATGCCAATCATCTATAGTATTGCTCCAGCAGTATAGCATAGCGAGTGGGGCATCGCAACGATTTCGACGTACGATGACGGTTCTGTTAGGATCTTATATTACAGGGCTTACGCGGTCACCGCAAAACACGGATTTTCTTTTCATATCGAAGGTTTTTCGTTCGCAGAACGAAAAACCTTCGATACGAGAGATTTTAATCCGTGGTGATCGAATGTTCACGTTCACTCGGTAAGTCATGTAATATTATGGATAAGTGCTGTATAATAGATCCGCTTCACTCATCCACAATTCATGCCAACGCGTAAGCTCTATTTTGAAAGCGAAATGGAGGCATGATCTTTCCTATGCGTACGATTACTACCGATGTCCTGGTGATCGGCGGTGGCGCAACCGGGATTGGGGTGTTACGCGATCTGGCGCTGCGCGGTATTCGTGCGGTGCTGGTCGAAAAAGGCGACCTGACCCACGGCACCACCGGCCGCTATCATGGGCTGCTTCACAGCGGCGGGCGCTATGTGGTTAAGGATCCTCAGTCGGCGACCGAGTGCGCCGAGGAGAACGAGATTCTCCGCCGTATTATGCCACACTGCCTGGAAGATACCGGCGGCTTTTTTGTCGTCACGCCCGCCGACGACCCGAGCTATGCGCCGAAATTCGTGCAAGGTTGCCGCGACACCGGCGTGCCGGTGAATGAAATCTCAGTGCGCGAGGCGCTACGCCGCGAGCCGCTGCTGAACCCGCGTATTAGCCATGTGTTCGAGGTGCGCGACGGCGCGGCCGACTCATTCCTGGCCGCCCACTCGAACGCCGAGGATGCCATGCGCCACGGCGCGCAAGTGCTGACGTACCACGTGGTCAAGGCGCTCGAGCTGGAAGGTGGCGATCGTGTGACCGGCGCGGTTTGCGAAGATATGCGTACCGGCGAGGATGTCCATGTCCATGCCAGCTATATCGTAAACGCGGCCGGCGCCTGGGCCGGCAAGATTGCCGGTCTTGCTGGTCTGAGGGTCACGGTAGTGCCGGGCAAAGGCACGATGATTGCGATGAGCCACCGCTTGCTCAATACAGTGGTCAATCGCTGCAAGATGCCCGCCGACGGCGATATTATCGTGCCGATCCGCACGGTCGCCGTGATTGGCACCACCGACGTGCATGTGCCCGACCCGGATGTGTATGGCATCGAGCCGTACGAGGTCGATCGAATGCTGCAGGAAGGCGAGCAGCTGGTGCCTGGTATCAGCCGCGCGCGTGTGCTGCGGGCCTGGGCGGGCGTACGCCCGTTGTACAAAGACCAAGATGTGAAAGACGATCGCGATATCTCGCGCACCTACAAATTGCTCGACCACGAGGCGCGCGACGGCGTGAAAGGGCTGATCAGCATGGTTGGCGGCAAGTGGACCACCTACCGGCTGATGGCGCAGGAGGCCACCGACGCGGTGGCCGCGAAGCTCGGCGTGGCCGTGGAATGCCGCACGCATCTCGAATCGCTGCCCGGCGCCGATAGCCCCAAGCTGTTCTGGCTGGGCCAACCGCTGGCGCAGGTCGAGGCCGCCGATACATATGGCGACCTGATCTGTGAGTGCGAGCTGGTGACGCGCGACCGAGTGATCAAGGCGATTACCGAGGGGCGCGCCGCCAATATCGACGACATTCGCCGCGACACGCGCCTTGGCATGGGGCCGTGCCAAGGCGGCTTCTGTACCTATCGGGCGGTGGCGCTGTGGGAGGAGTTACGAGGTAATGGGCACGAGGTCATGGGTCATGGGGTTGCCGCACAAACTCCTATGACCCATGACCCATTACCGATTGCCTCGCCTCCGTCGCCTTCGGTTGCGCTGCTGCGCCACTTCCTGCAAGAGCGCTGGAAGGGACTCACCGCGATTGCATGGGGCGACCAGCTGCGCCAGGCGCGGCTCGACGAGATCATCTACCTCGATACGCTCGGCGTCGATCTCTTGCCGCAACCCCTGCCCGAAGCCCAGAACAACGAGGGGATGGTCACGGCGCATCCCGCGATCGCGACGGAGTATGATTCCGCTTGACGCGGTGACAAGGTGAGGGGTGACAAGGCGACTTGTCGCCGCTGAAATGTCACCCTGTCACCTTGTCATCGCGTCACCTTGTCAGGGTACAGTATGCGCGACACAATAGTTATTGGCGCCGGCCTAGCCGGCATGATGGGCGCGCTGGCGCTGGCCGAGGCCGGCCACAGGCCGCTGGTACTGGCCAAGGGCCAGGGCGCGACCCATTGGACTTCAGGGACGATCGACGTGTGGGGCGGTGACGCCGTGCGTAGTCTGCGCGATCATCTGGGCAGTCTGATCGCCGAGCGCCCGAACCATCCATACGCGCGCGCTGGCGTGGCCGGCGTCGAGGCGGCGATCGACCGTTTCCGCGCGCTGATGGAGGCGGCTCACTATCCCTATGTCGGCAGCCTGGAACGCAATGTGCTGCTGCCAACCGCCATCGGTGCGCTGCGCCCGTCGGCGCTATTGCCCGTCACCATGGCGGCCGGCGACGCGCGCCTGGGCGGCCCTGTATTGTTGGCCGGCTTTCACGAGCTGCGCGATTTCTTCCCGCCACTCGCGGCCGATAATCTCACATCCCAGGGCATTCCGGCGCACGGCGTCTACCTGCGCCTGCCGTCAGTCAAACGCAAGCTCGATTTTAGCACGCGCAGCTTCGCACAACTGTTCGACAACCCAGCGTTCCGTGAGGATGTTGGGCGGCAGCTGCGCGCCGCGCGCGGCGATGCCACACGGATCGGCTTGCCGGCCGTGCTGGGGTTGAGCGACCCACTCGGCGCAGTGGCAGATCTGCAGCAACTCAGCGGAGCACAGATCTTCGAGATTCCGACGCTGCCGCCCTCGGTGCCAGGGATGCGGTTGTATACGATCTTCCGCGACGCGATTATCAAAGCCGGTGGGCGCTTGCAGATCGGCTCAGAGGTAGTGCGCGCCGAGGGCGAGGGCGGCAGGCTCGCGGCGATCTTTAGCGGGGCGGCCGCACGCCAGCAGGAGCATCGCGCCAATGGCTTCTTGCTGGCGACCGGCGGGATCGCCGGCGGTGGCGTGCGCACTGACCATACCGGCGGCATCTGGGAAACCGCTTTAGGTTTGCCGCTGCAGGCGCCCGCGGCACGTGGCGAGTGGTTCGCGCCGCGCTTTCTGAACGAAACCGGCCACCCAATCTATGCTGCCGGCATCGCTACCGATGAACGCATGCGACCACTCGGCGACGATCGACAGGTGGTCTACTCCAATGTCGCTGTCGCGGGCGCGGCGCTGGCGGGCTGCGACCCGATCCGCGAGCGCTGTTACAGCGGCATGGCGCTGGCGACCGGGTGGTGCGCGGGGCGGATGCTCGCCGAAGACAGGTGACAAGATGACAAGATGACAAGATGACAAGGCGACGTTGCTGGAAGCGATCACTGTGTCACCCCCTCACCTTGTCGGAGCTAGCAAAGGCATAAAATCGTGTCAACAATACCACACGATCACATCGAACTCTCGCTTGAGCAGTCACTCGATCACTGCATCAAGTGTAATATCTGCACCGCGGCGTGCCCAGTCAGCGCGGTGACCGATTTGTTCCCTGGGCCGAAGTATGTTGGTCCACAGGCGCAGCGCTTCCGCAAGGAAGGCCAGCCGACGCCCGACGAGTCGGTTGATTACTGTTCGGGCTGCCGAGTTTGTAATGAGGTCTGCCCGACCGGCGTGCGAATCATGGAGCTGAACTCGCGGGCGCGCGCCCAAATTGTGAAGCAGAAGGGCCTGCCGTTCCGAAATTGGGTGCTTGGTCACCAAGATTGGACCGGCTGGATGGCGTGCGGGCCGCAGGCGGTGCTGGCGAATTTCGCCGCCGGCAATTCGCTCCTCCGCGCCGTCGCGGAGCAGTTGGTCGGCGTCGCCCGCCGGGCGCCACTGCCGAAGTTCTCGACCTATAGTTTTCGCTCATGGTTCAAACACCGGAGACTAGAGACTAGAGACTTGAGACTAGCAGATACTGCCTCAAGTCTCAAGTCTCAAGCCTCTAGTCTCAAGCCACGGCAGGTAGTGTATTTCCACGGCTGCTCGACAAACTACTATGAGCCGCGCGTCGGCAAGGCGGCGGTCGAGGTGCTGGAGCGCAACGGCTTCGAGGTTATTCTGGCCAAGCAGGGCTGCTGCGGGCTGCCGCTGCTGTCCAACGGCGCGTTCGTCGGCGCCCGGCGCTACCACGAGTACAACGTCGCGCAGCTGCTGCCGTATGCCCAGCAGGGCATCCCAATCGTCGGTACCAGCACCAGCTGCACGCTGACGCTCAAGGAAGAGGCGCCCGAACTGCTGGGGATGCACGAAACGGCGGTGCGCATGGTGGCCGAGAATACCTACGACATCTTTGAATTCCTGCGCCTGTTGCACGACCGCGGGGAGCTGAACACCGACTTCAAGCCGATCGAGAAGACAATGCCGTACCACGCGCCCTGCCAACTGCGCGCCCACGGCATTGGTCGGCCGGCGCTGGATATCCTAGAACTTGTGCCGGGCCTGCAGCTCGACGAGACGAATTGGTCGTGCTGTGGCCTGGCCGGCAGCTATGGCTACAAAGCCGAAAAATACCAGATCGCGATGGATGTCGGCGCCGGGTTGTTCGATCTGGTGCGCAGCAGCGGCAGCGACGTAGCCGTCTGCGACTCCGAGATCTGTCGCTGGCAGATTACACATGGCAGCGGGGTGGCGACCAAGCACCCGATCGAGATTTTACGCGAAGCCTATGGGTGACAAGATGACAAGATGACAAGGTGAGTCTCGTCACCTTGTCATCTTGTCAGGGCTAAGTTACACTCATTGTTTGGAGGTATCGTCGGTGGCGGGGCGCTCGCCCTGGCCCTCGCCGACCCACTGGCGCGAATCGTATTCGCCAGTGTCGGTGTGTGGTCCTTCGCCCTGGCCCTCGCCAACAGCCTCGCCCCTGGTCCAGGTGGTGCCTGGGGTTTCACCAGGACCCTGGCCTTCGCCAACCCATTGATCGGCATCGTATTTGCCGGTGTCGGTGTGCGGCCCGCGACCCTGGCCTTCGCCGACGACCTCGCCGCCGGTCCAGGCCTGCCCGGTTCGATCGGCAGAGCTGGTCGGGTAGTCGTAGATACCGTGCGAGTAGGTCGGAGCGCCAACTGCGCGGGCCTGTTCGACTGGTTGGCCTTGGTCGTCGTACATCATCACGCGCGCGGCCGACTGGATCGTATCGGCTGTGCCCGCTCGATCGCCGCGCACCTGATCGGCGCCGCTGCTGGTGAGGATGCGCTGCACCTCGGCGGCATCTTCATCTCGCGCTTTGATCGCGAGCAGCGTTTTGCCGGCGTAGATCGCGTCTTCATAGCCGCGCGCCTCGCGTTCGGGGATGCCGCTGAAGTCGATCAGTGCCGCCGAGATACCGCCAACCACCGCGCCGGTCACCGCGCCGGTGAGTGCGGCGAACAACGCGCCGCCGGCAATGAACGGGCCGACACCTGGGATAAGGAGCGCGGCAAGCCCAACCAATCCGCCCCACACCGCGCCGACCGCCGCGCCTTCGCCGGCACTGACATTCTCGGTGCTGTCTTCGATCGTATCGCTTGCTCTGCTAACGACCGAAATATCCTCGAGCATAAGCGGGCTGTCGCGTAGCGTTTCCATTGCATGGCGCGCTTCCATCGCGTTATCAAAAACGCCGATAATTGTTTTCATTGCTTAACTCCTTTGATACGTCTCATATCAGATCCTATGTGTTGTATAGCAATACGCGTGCCGATATCGAAGACATCCAACGATATTGTCAATTCGACGCCCCAACACCGCTCGGAAAATCGAGCTATAATTTGCTGCGGACGGACGGCGATGAAAAGATGGTGAGTCTATGAGCATAGCGCAGATCGATGCGCCACTCCGCGAGTGGGAAGCATTCCAAACCACTCGCAAGTGCGATGAGACGATCATCGCGCCGGCAATTGTACGCTCGTGGCAACGCTGTGCGGCAGTGGCGCTCGATGCACAATTGCCGCGTGTGGGGGCCAAGGGCAATCGCACGCTTGATCTTGAGCCGGGGCAGTTCGCACTGGCCACGCTGGCGCGGCCATACATGGAGGATCTTTATCAATTTGTCGAAGGTTCTGGCTTCGCAGTGCTGTTGGTTGATGCAACGCTAGTCGTCGTTGAGGCTATTGGCGATGCGCCCATGCTGGCGGAACTAAAGATGCTCGGTTTGCTCCGCGGCGCAAGTCTGCGCGAAGAGCACGTCGGCACCCTAGCGCTGAACTTAGCTCTGCACGAGGCGCTGCCCTGGCAGACGCGCGGCGCGGAGCATTACTGTGTGTGTTTTCACCAATTCGCCTGCTCGGCGGCGCCACTGTTCGACGTTGTGGGGCAGGCGATGGGATTAATTGGCGTGATCGGGCCCAGCATATCGGCGCATGCGCATACGCTCGGCATGGTGATAGCCGTTACCCAGGCGATCCAAGCCCAGCTGCGCAGCAATATGCTGTTGGCTGAAACCAACGATCATCTGGCCGAGCTCAATGCGGCACTCGAAGCCATGAGCGAAGGGTTGGTGCTGCTTGATGCGCATGGCCGGATCAGCAAGATTAACTCGCGCGCGGGCCAGATTCTGGGGCTCTCGGCGCGCGGCGCCGCCGGCCGGCCGCTCGATGCGCTGATCGAGCTACCCAACGTGCTGGCAGTAGCGCTGGAGCGCCGGCACGAGATCAACGATCAAGAACTGCTGTTCCCTGGCCGCAAGGGCTTGGTGGTGGCGCTTGGCAGCGTTCGGCCGGTATGGGATCGCAGCCGGCGTTACCTGGGCGCGCTGATCACGCTGCGGCCGTCGGACAGCGTTCAGCGCCTGGTTCAGCGTGTGGTTGGCGCGCAAGCGCGCTTCTCGTTCGCCGATGTTATCGGTGAAAGCACGGCAATGCAGACGGCGGTGCGCCATGCGCGCATCGCAGCCAACTCGCCCGCGCCAGTGCTGCTGATCGGCGAACCAGGGGTTGGGAAGGAGCTGTTCGCCCATGCGATCCATAATGCCAGCACGCGTGCCGGCGCGGCGTTTGTGGCGCTCAACTGCGCCACTGTGTCGCGGACGCTGCTGATGGGCGAGCTACTTGGCTATGAGGGCAGCCCATCCGGGCGGACCGAAGGCCGGCCCGGTAAGCTCGAGTTGGCCCATGGCGGCACGCTGCTGCTAGAAGATATCGGCGCGCTGACGGTCGAGGCGCAAACCGGCCTCCTGCGCGTGATCGAAACGCAGAACCTGATTCGTTTGGGGGGACAGCGCGTGGTAGCGGTCGACGTGCGAATCATCGCGACGAGTAAGGGCGATCTCGATCGGGCCGTGGCCGATGGGCGCTTCCGGCCCGAGCTGTTCTACCGGCTTAGTGTGCTGACGATCAACATTCCGCCGCTGCGCGCGCGTGGCGATGATGTGCTACTGGTACTCGATCAGATCCTGGCGATGATGACCAGGCGAATGGGCCGGCAGGTGCTGTTCACGCCCGAGGCGCTGAGCGCTCTGCGGGCGTATCACTGGCCGGGGAATGTGCGTGAGCTTGAGGCCGTGCTGGAGCGAATGCTGCACATCAGCGAAAAGAGCGTCCTTACGCTGGCCGACCTCCCGCCAGCGATCGCTCAATCGCTGCCGGCCGCCGGGAATGGGACCATGACGCCGCTTGACCGTCTATACGATCGCCAAGCCGTCGCCGAACGCGACGCGATACTGCGCGCCGGGCGCGAGGCGGCCGGTCATCTGGGCCATGCGGCGGAACGCCTGGGCATTAGCCGCGCCACGCTCTGGCGTAAGATGAAGCTGTATGGGCTGACCAAAGAACACTTCTGGCCTGCCTCCGCGACTACTCCGCCGCAACATGCTCGGTAAGATCAGATGCAGCCGCGCTTACACTCATCTTGCATTGATGGCAAAGAATCCTATTCTATGCCCGAAAATGAAACACTATATTTCATTATTGAAACAATATTGTTGCAGACTGCTTCACGGAAGCCTCTTGACTTTATTTAAACCTATGATACGATTTCGGTACAGAATGTAGTTTCAACTCCACGGTAGTAGCTTGCCCCATGATCGAGAGGGACTGCATTTGGTACATATCCAGGTGGGTTTGACGGGCAAAGGGGCGCTGTCGACGACTCGCGCTGGCATCTACATGTAACATCGACTCCACTCCAGCAACTTTATCACACCCGATCAATCGCCCGAAATCATTCTTATCTCAGCTCGTTGAGATCAGATTACTTCGTCGTGTGGTCGGTTCATCGCGCCCAAACACAGCTGCGTGATTGCTGAGTGATCACGTAGGCGTTGTGCTGCGCTGCAACGCTCATTGCGCTGTCGAGCATGAGCCAGTCGAAAGGCAGGTTACAGACATATTGGTGCGGCTACCGCGTACGTCGAGTCGGCTCATCCTTGTGACGATTGAGAGATAGCGATACACGCCAAGGCCCGCATATTGATCTATATGCGCGAATATGCCGTGTAAGAAAGGAGGTTTCCGAGGCGCGCCGGCACGCGAAGTGGCTGGCCGGCAGGCGCGCCAGGAGAGCGATGTGGCCACGGAGGCGCCGCGCCACGACGCGAGGTGTGCGGTTTCGCCACAATGTTTGTTAAACAGCCGGCATGATGCTTGCAACGACAACGTGGCGTGTGCCGATCCTTCCTGGTAATCGAAGATGATTCCCTGGTACGTAGTGGAACCTGGCTACCGCGAACTGTAGACAGAGGAGGGCACTCATGAATCAACTCGTGGGCGAGATCTTTGGCACGATGACACTCATTCTCCTGGGCGATGGCGTGGTCGCAGGTGTGCTGCTCAACAAGTCCAAAGCGCAGAACTCTGGCTGGATCGTGATCACCGCAGGATGGGCGTTTGGCGTCATGGCTGGCGTGTTTGTGGCTGCGGCCACAGGCAGTCCGCAGGCCGATCTCAATCCCGCCGTCACGATTGCGAAGATTATTGTGGGGGGCACAACGGTCAACGACGGCGTGTTCCGCATCATCGGCGAGTTCATCGGCGCGTTCATCGGCGCCGTGCTTGTTTGGCTGATGTACCTGCCCCACTGGGCCGAAACACCCGATCAAGGCCTCAAGCTGGCGGTCTTTAGCACTGGCCCGGCCATCCGCAATACCACGACCAACCTCATCAGCGAGATCATCGGCACCTTCGTGCTGGTATTCGTGATCTTCGCAATCTTCAGCAAGGCTGGCGTGGCAGCCGGCGCGCCGGCTGCGGGCCTGGGCCCGTTCTTAGTCGCCTTGCTGGTCTGGGGCATTGGTCTGAGCCTTGGTGGGCCGACCGGCTACGCCATCAACCCGGCCCGCGACCTTGGCCCGCGCATCGCTCACTTCGTGCTGCCGATCGCCGGCAAGGGCGATTCTGACTGGGCCTACTCCTGGATCCCGGTCGTCGGCCCGATCATCGGCGGAATCATCGCCGCGGTGCTGGCGATCTCATTCAGCATGTAGGAACCATGACTAAGGAGGTATAACGGTGAAGAAGCTGATCAACTCGCCCGAGACGGTCGTCAAAGACGCGCTGGCCGGTATGGCGGCGGCGCATCCCGACTTGATCGAGGTGCATTTCGACCCCGACTTTGTGCTGCGCAAAGGTGGCGCCGTCAAAGGTAAGGTCGGCGTGATCTCGGGCGGTGGCAGCGGCCACGAGCCGATGCATGGTGGCTTCGTTGGCAAAGGTATGCTCGACGCGGCCTGCCCCGGCGCAGTGTTCACATCGCCGGTGCCCGATCAGATGCTGGCGGCCACTAAGGCGGTCGACGGCGGTGTAGGCGTGCTGCATATCGTCAAGAATTACACCGGCGATGTGATGAACTTCGAGATGGCGGCTGAACTAGCCGCGGCCGAAGGGGCCGATGTCGTCGCAGTGGTTACCAATGACGACGTGGCGGTCAAAGACAGCCTGTATACCGCTGGCCGGCGCGGTGTCGGCGTCACGGTGCTGCTCGAGAAAATCGTCGGCGCGGCGGCCGAGAGCGGCGCGAGCCTGGCTGAGGTCAAGCGGATCGCCGAGAAAGTCAACGCCCAGGGCCGCTCGATGGGCATGGCGCTGACCTCGTGCGTGGTGCCGCACGCCGGCAAGCCAACCTTCGACCTGCCCGAAGACGAGATGGAGATCGGCATCGGTATCCACGGCGAGCCTGGTCGCACGCGCATGAAGATTGCGCGCGCGGCCGAGGTAGCCGAGCTGCTGGCCACGCCGATCCTTGAAGATCTGCCCTACAAGAGCGGCGATAGCGTGCTGGCCTTTGTCAATGGCATGGGCGGCACGCCGCTGATCGAGCTCTATGTGATGTTCAACGAACTGGCCAAGATCCTCAAAGGCAAGAATATCACGATCGCTCGCAATCTCGTCGGCAGCTATATTACCTCGTTGGAAATGGCCGGCTGCTCGATCACACTGGTCAAGCTTGACGATGAGCTGACCAAGCTGTGGGACGCGCCGGTTCACACCCCGGCATTGCGTTGGGGCGAATAGCTGTGACAAGATGACAAGATGACAAGATGAGAATATTCGATCGTCTTGTCATCTTGTCACCCTGTCATCTTGTCAGGAACAGGGGGAAGGGATGCGCATCACCGCTGAGCAAGTCATTCGTTTTATCGAGGGCGTCGCCGCCAGCATCAAAGAGCATCGCGATGAGCTCGTTCAGCTCGACTCGGCGATCGGTGACGCAGATCACGGCATCAATATGGATCGTGGTTTCACAATGGTGCTGGAAAAACTGCCGACCGTCGCCGATAAAGACATTGGAACAATTCTGAAAACTGTCGGCATGACGCTGGTCTCAACCGTGGGTGGCGCATCCGGCCCATTGTATGGCACGGCCTTCATTCGCGCCGGCATGGCGCTGGCCGATCGCTACGAGCTTACACCGGCCGAGGTCGTCGCCGCGCTCGAAGCTGCGCTGGAGGGCATCATGGCTCGCGGTAAGGCGCAGCGCGGCGAGAAGACGATGGTCGACGCGATTGGGCCAGGCATTGATGTGCTGAAAGAATCGCAGGCGAGTGGCGAAGAATTCGTCTCGGCCATGCGCCGCGCGGTCGCCGCGGTCGAGGCTGGCATGAAAGCTACTATTCCAATGCTGGCCACCAAGGGGCGCGCCTCATACCTGGGTCAGCGCAGTATTGGCCACCAGGACCCCGGCGCCACATCATCCTTCTATATCGCGCAGGTCATGTTGGAAATAATCGAGGGTATTCAGGAATAATTGCAAATTGTAAATTGCAAATTGTAGCTGATCACTCACTCGAATGTACAATTTACAATTTCCAATTTCCAAGACAAGGGGGTCACAACTATGGCAAAGTATGCCGCTGCTGTCGATCAGGGCACCACCAGCACCCGCTTTATGGTCTTCGATCACGAGGGCCTGGTGGTCTGCTATGATCAGAAGGAGCACCAGCAGATCTATCCCAGGCCGGGCTGGGTCGAGCATGATGCGAACGAGATCTGGGAGCGCACGCAGAGCGTTATCAAGGCCGGGCTTCAGAAGGGCAATATCGATCCAAAAGATATTGCCGCCGTCGGCGTGACGAACCAGCGCGAGACGACGGTCGTCTGGGACAAGAGCACCGGCAAGCCGTTGTACAACGCGATCGTCTGGCAGGACACCCGCACCGACCAGATCATCAACGAGTTCGCCAAACAGGGCGGCCAGGATCGCTTCCGCGACAAGGTCGGTCTGCCGCTGGCGACCTATTTCTCCGGCCCGAAAGTCAAGTGGATCCTGGACAACGTCGATGGCGTTCGGGCGGCGGCCGAGCGCGGCGATGCGGTCTTCGGCAATATCGACACCTGGGTGATCTGGAATCTGACCGGCGGCGTGAATGGCGGCAAGCATGTCACCGACGTGACCAATGCCAGCCGCACCATGCTGATGAATCTGAACACGCTGAACTGGGATGACGAGATCGTGAAGACCATGGGCATCCCGCGCTCGATGCTGCCGGAGATTCGCTCGAGCAGCGAGGTTTACGGCACCGCCGTCGGCGATCTGGCGGGCATCCCTGTCGCCGGCGACTTGGGCGACCAGCAGGCCGCGACGGTCGGCCAGACCTGCTATAGCCCCGGCGAGGCCAAGAACACCTATGGCACTGGCTGCTTTATGATCTTGAATACCGGGACCGAGATCGTGCCATCGAAGAGTGGCCTGCTGACGACGCTGTGCTATAAGATGGGCAGCGCGCCGGCAGTGTATGCGCTCGAAGGCTCGATCGCGATCACCGGCGCATTGGTACAGTGGCTGCGCGACAACATCGGCCTGATTTCCAGCAGCCCCGAGGTCGAGGCGCTGGCGTCGACCGTGGAAGACAATGGCGGCGTCTACTTCGTGCCGGCGTTTTCGGGCCTGTTCGCGCCGTACTGGAAGAGCAATGCCCGCGGCGCGATCGTCGGCTTGACTCGCTATGTCAATAAAGGCCATCTGGCCCGTGCGACGCTCGAGGCGACCGCCTGGCAGACGCGCGAGGTACTCGACGCGATGGAGAAGGACTCGGGCGTGACGCTCAAGGCGCTCAAGGTCGATGGCGGCATGGTCTACAACAACACGCTGATGCAGTTCCAGAGCGATGTGCTCGGCGTGCCGGTCATTCGTCCGAAGGTTGCGGAAACGACGGCTCTTGGCGCGGCCTATGCCGCCGGCTTGGCGACCGGCTTCTGGAGCAACCTTGAGGATCTGCGCCAGAATTGGCAGATCGACCACACCTGGGAGCCGAGTATGGACGCCGCCGCGCGCGATAAGCAGTACGCGATGTGGAAGAAAGCGGTCACGCGCACCTTCGACTGGGTCGAATGAGAGATTGTAGATTGTAGATTGCAGATTGCAGATTGCGCTGAGACAACCAATCTACAATCTGCAATCTGCAATTTGAAATCTGCAATCGGAACGGGGCGTGCGATGGTTAGCCTACTTATCGTTTCGCACAGTGCGCAACTCGCCGCCGGAGTCAGAGAATTCGCCAGTCAGGTGTCTGGCGGTAGAGTCAAGATTGTCGATGCTGGAGGAACCGCCGAGGGTGCGCTTGGGACCAGCATCGAGCGAATCCAAGCCGAATTGCAGAAAATCGTCTCGCCCGATGGAACGCTGGTTCTCGTCGATCTGGGGAGCGCTGTTTTAAGTGTTGAGATGGCGATCGAGGCGCTTGGAGCCACCCGAGTTCAAATCAGCGACGCCCCATTGGTCGAAGGCGCGTATCTCGCAGCCATTGAAGCATCTGCCGAATCAAGCCTGGAAGAGACCGCCGCAGCCGCTCTCCAAGCTCGCGAGATGGTCAAGGTACACCACTAGGAATTGTAGATTGCATATTGTAGATTGCAAATGAGCTTGTCGCTTTGCAATCTACAATATGCAATCTGCAATCTGCAATCTGCAATCGGATAGTTGGGGCTTTTCATGATCGAAACGACGTTGACGGTAACGAACGCGGTTGGCTTGCACGCCCGTCCGGCCGCGGTGTTCTATAAGAAAACGCGTGAGTTTAAGAGCAAGATTACTATCCAAAATTTGAGTCGCCCAGATAGCAAAGAAGCGCTGGTGAGTCCGTTTCAACTGCTTCAAATTGGCGTTTCACAGGGGCATCGGATTTGCCTGCGCGCCAGCGGCGAAGATGAGCAGGAAGCGATTGCGGCTTTGACAAAGCTGGTCGAGGAAAATTTCGGTGAAGCATGAACCACGTAGTCCTGTCTCAAAGGAAGCGCAAACCGCCGAATTAGTGATTCTCAAAAAATGCGACTGAAGTTGTAGTGCGTAGTGCGTAGTATGTATGTTTGTAACTACGCACTACGCACTACGCACGAGGTCATCATGTCTATCCACCTGAAAGGCGCTGGCGGCGCGCCCGGCATCGCGCTGGGGCGCGCCGTTTGTTATCGCCCGGTCGTGGTAGCGGCCAGCGATGCCGACGCCGATGCGGAGACGGCGCTGGCGCGTTTTGCGACGGCGCAATTGTCTGCGGCGGCCGCACTGAATGCACTGGCCGAGCGCCTGCATGCCGAAGGCCACTCTGAAGAGGCTGGTATTTTCGAGGCCCAGGCGCTGATGGCCGAAGATCCATACCTGAGCGACGAAGTCGCCCGGCGCGTGCGCGATCAGGGCCAGCCACTGATTGGCGCGATTGCCGCGACGATCGGCCAGATGCGCGCCGAGCTCGAAGCGCTCGACGACGAGTATCTGCGCGCGCGCGCCGCCGACATGGACGCGATTGGCCAATCGATTTTGGGCGCGCTGCATGGTCAGTCCGGCGCGCTGCGCGACCAGACTGCCGGCGCAATCATTGTCGCGCCCGACCTGACACCGGCCGAGACGGCTGAACTGCGCAGCGGCGCGGTCGCCGGCTTTGCCACGGCCTATGGCGGGCCGACGGGGCATACGGCAATTCTGGCGCGTGCGCTCGGCATTCCGGCGGTGGTTGGCCTGGGCGCGGGCGCGCTCGATATCGCCGATGGCACCGAGCTCATCCTCGACGGCGACGCCGCGCTGCTGATCGCCGAGCCCGACGCGGCGGCGCGCGCCGACTACGCCCAGCGCGCCGCCGATCAGCGCGCCGCCGCGGCATGGCGGGCGCGCCTGCGCGACCAGCCAGGGCGCTTGGCCGATGGCCGCCCGATCGCGCTGTGGGCCAATATCGGCCATCCCGACGAAGCGAAAAACGCGTTGGAGCATGGCGCGGAGGGGATCGGTCTGTTTCGCACCGAGTTCTTATTCCTCGATCGCAGCGCCCCGCCGAGCGAGCAAGAGCAGTACAACGCCTACCGGCGCACGCTGGAGACGATGGCCGGCCGGCCAGTGGTGATCCGCACGCTCGATATTGGCGGCGACAAGCCGCTGCCGTATCTCGACATGCCGCGCGAGGACAATCCGTTTCTGGGCGTGCGCGGGCTGCGCCTGTGCATGCGGCGCACCGATCTGTTCGCCGCCCAGCTGCGCGCCTTGCTGCGCGCGGCGGTGCACGGCGACCTGTGGGTGATGCTGCCCATGGTGGCGACTCTCGACGATCTGCGCTGGGGTCGCGCTCAGCTGAACGCCGCCGCCGCCGCGCTGGCAGCCGAAGGTGTAGCGCACCGCGCCGATGTGCCCCTGGGGGTGATGATCGAAACACCCGCCGCCGCCGTCACCGCTGACCTGCTGGCGCGCGAGGCGGCGTTCTTCAGCGTTGGCAGTAACGACCTGACTCAATACACCATGGCCGCCGATCGCGGCCTTTCCGACTTGGCGGCGCGCTACCCGCACGATGCGCCGGCGGTGCTGCGCCTGATCGCCAAGGCCGCCGAGGCGGCCACACGTACCGGCATCCCGATCGGCGTTTGCGGCGAGCTTGCCGGAGTGATTGGGGCAGCACCGCTGCTGGCAGGCCTCGGCGTTGTGGAGCTAAGCATGGCTCCTGCAATGATTCCGGTGATCAAGGAGCGACTTCAAGAAGTGACATTCGAGCAGGCGCGGGCGCAGGCGCGGGCGGCCATGAGCGTTTGAACCCGGAACGGCGGAGCAACGGAGGCAGCGGAAGTGAGGCGGGAGGATCGAGGTTTTTGGATGCCAAATCGCGGTCCCATGCGCGATATTGGCCTCTGCGGTCTACTATTCTCAATACTTTCCGCTCTTCCGCCTCTCCCCGTTCAAACCAACGACCGATTGCG
>WNFU01002575.1_pt1 | contig 54862 bp, 53 predicted proteins | sample 5400121 | NCBI WGS metagenome assembly WNFU01 (sample SAMN13153360, study PRJNA577476) | soil metagenome | isolation source: 100 cm soil or saprolite under grassland replicate 1 | place: USA:California | collected 2016-06-15 | reverse complement strand
TTGTTCGCGCGCGAGCAGTCGGAGCGGCCGTTCGTGGCGCTCAAGCTCGCGACGTCGATCGACGGCCGCATCGCGGACGTGGCAGGCAGCTCGCGCTGGGTCTCGGGCGACGCGGCGCGCCAGCATGTGCACTGGCTCCGTGCCGGCTTCGACGCGATCGCGGTCGGCGGCACCACCGTCCTCAGGGATGACCCCGAGCTGACCGTGCGCGGGAGCGTCACGCCGCGGCAGCCGCCCGTGCGTGTGGTATTCGACCGGCGCGCAATGCTCAACGAGACCGCCAACCTGGTCAAGACGGCGCGCCAGGTGCCGACCTGGGTCATGGCGTCGCCCGACGCGCCGGCGGCGAGCGTCACCCTGCTCGAGCGCAGCGGCGTGCGCGTGTTCCGGCCGACCACGCTGCGCGACGGTCTCCGCCTGGTGCGCGAAGCCGGGATCCACTCGTTGTTGTGTGAGGGGGGTGGGACGCTCGGCGCGAAGCTGATCGTCGAAGGACTGGTGGACCGGCTCTACTGGGTCCAGGCCCCGGTGTGGCTCGGCGAGGGCGCGGTGCCGGCGTTCCCGGACGTACCGCCGACTCCGCTCGCAGCGGCGCCCCGCTGGCTGCCGGTGGAGCGCCTGGCCCTGGGCGCGGATACATTATTGGTATTGGACCGGCGGCTATGTTTACCGGCATCGTGAGCGCGGTCGGGACCGTCGCCAAGGCGACCCGGGAAACGGGAAACGGGAAGCGGGAACCGGGACTCGCCCTGACGATCCGCGCGCCGTTCAGGGGTGTGGCGAAGGGCGAGAGCATCGCCGTGGCGGGCGCGTGCCTGACCGTCGAGGGCGTCGTGAAGGGCGGGTTCCGGGTGCGCGTGATCTCGACGACCGGGAGCCGGACCCTGTTCGACGCGTACACGCCCGGCCGCCGGGTGAACCTGGAGCGCGCCGTGCGCGCGTCGGATCGGCTGGGCGGCCATATCGTGCAGGGGCACGTGGACGGAGTCGCGGTGGTCGCGCGCGAAGCGCGGCGCGGTGACGCCTGGGTGTACGACCTGCGCGTGCCGCCGGAGGTCCGGGAGGTCTCGATCCGGCACGGGTCGATCACGGTGGACGGGGTGAGTCTCACGATCAACGAGCTGCCGGGGCCCGACCTGGTGCAGGTGTCGCTGATCCCGTTCACCCGCGAGCACACGACCCTCGGAACCCTGCGCGTGGGCGACCGCGCTCATGTGGAGGGCGACGTGTTGGGAAAGTATGTGAGGCAGCTATGCCGCACCGCATCATAGAACGGGCCATCGCGGACATTCGGGCGGGCAAGCTCGTCATCGTTGCCGACGACGAGCACCGCGAGAACGAGGGGGATCTGGTCGGCGCCGCCGAGCAGGTCACGCCGGAGATGATCAACTTCATGGCGACGCACGGGCGCGGGCTCGTCTGCCTGACGCTCATGCCCGAGCGGTGTCAGGCCCTGGGGCTCACCCAGATGGCCGAGCACAACACCGAGGCGCATGAGACGGCGTTCACGGTGTCGATCGACGCGGCGGCGCGGTTCGGCGTCACCACCGGGATCTCCGCCCACGACCGCGCGGCCACCATCAGCGTCGCGATCGACCCCGCCACCGTGCCGGGCGATTTGCGGCGGCCCGGGCATGTGTTCCCGCTGCGGGCGCGGCCCGGCGGCGTGCTGCAGCGCGTCGGCCAGACGGAGGCCAGCGTGGATCTCGCGCGGCTCGCGGGCCTCTATCCCGCGGGCGTGATCTGCGAGATCCTGAACCCCGACGGGGCGATGGCGCGGCGGCCGGAGCTCGAGCGATTCGCCGCGGAGCACGGCCTGACGTTCATCACCGTGGCCCAGCTCGTGGCCTATCGGCTCGCGAAGGAGCGGCTGGTGCACCGCGTGGCCGAGGCTCGGCTGCCCACGCCGTACGGCGAGTACAGGATCATCGGCTACCGGAACGACGTCGACGCCGCCGAGCACGTGGCGCTGGTGTACGGCGACGTGCAGGACCGCAAGCGGGTGCTCGTCCGCATGCACTCGAAGTGCCTCACGGGCGACGTGTTCGGCTCGGCGCGCTGCGACTGCGGCTGGCAGCTGCACAGCGCCATGCGGATGATCGCGGCGGAGGGCCGTGGCGTCGTCGTCTACCTCGACCAGGAGGGGCGGGGGATCGGGCTCCTCAACAAGCTCAAGGCGTACGAGCTCCAGGACGCGGGTCACGACACGGTGGATGCGAACCGCGAGCTCGGCTTCAAGCCCGACCTCCGCAATTACGGCATCGGGGCGCAGATCCTGCTCGACCTCCGGCTGTCGTCGATCCGCGTGCTCACGAACAACCCGATGAAGCTCGTCGGGCTCGAGGGGTACGGCCTGGAGATCGTCGAGCGCGTCCCGATCGTGATGGCTCCCTCGGACGAGAACCGCTCCTACCTCGACGCCAAGCGGGACAAGCTCGGCCACCTGCTCACCCACTGACCGTGGCCGAGATCCAGGGTTCGCCCCGCGCGCCGCACCAGGTCCGCGTGGCTGTGCTGGTCAGCCGCTACAACGAGATCGTCACCGCGCGCCTGCTGGAGGGCGCGCGCCAGTGCCTGCGCGACCGGGGCGTGCCCGAGGCGCGGGTGGACGTCCTGTGGGTGCCCGGCGCCTTCGAGCTCCCGGTCGCGGCGGAAGCGGCGGCGGCGAGCGGCCGCTATGGGGCGATCGTCGCGCTCGGGTGCGTGATCCGCGGCGAGACGGCGCACTTCGAGTACGTCGCGGGCGAGGCGGCGCGCGGGCTCGGCCACGTGGCGCTCGCGCACCGGCTGCCCGTCGGCTTCGGCGTGCTCACCACGGAGTCCCTCGACCAGGCGCTGGCGCGGGCGGGCGGGGGCGCGGGCAACAAGGGGTACGAGGCGGCGGAAGCGGCCCTCGCCACGGCCGACGTCCTGGCGCAGCTGACCGGTGCAGCGCCCCGAGACTAAAGCGCGCGCGCGCGCGCTCCAGATCCTCTATGCGTGGGAATTGTCGGGTCGCCCGTCGGTCGGGACGGTCGTGGCGCGCCTCGCCCGCGCGTACGGCGGGACTCCCGCGGGCTTCGATCGCGGCGCGGACCTCGCCGCCAAGGCGATCGCCGGGCTCCCCGAGTTCGACCGGCGCGTCGCCGGCGCCGCCCTACACTGGCGGCTCGAGCGGGTGGGGGTCGTGGAGAAGAGCATCCTCCGGCTCGCGCTCGCCGAGCTCGCCGAGGGAGCCACGCCGCCGAGGGTCGTGCTCGACGAGGCGGTGAAGCTGGCCCACTGGTTCGCCGGCGCGAAGGCGCCGGCGTTCGTGAACGGCGTCCTGGACGCGGTGGCGCGGGAGTACGGCGCGCTGTGAGGATCCTGCTCGTCAACTGGAACGACCGCCAGAATCCGCACGCCGGTGGCGCGGAGATCCACCTGCACGAGCTGTTCGGACGGCTCGCGCAGCGGGGACACGCGATCGACCTGGTGGCGAGCGGGTGGCCCGGCTGCGCCCCCGTGGCCGAGCTCGACGGGATGCGCGTGCACCGGGTCGGGGGTCGCCACAGCTTCGCCCTGCGCGCGCGCCGCGCGGTGCGCCGGCGGCTCCGTGCGGACCCCTACGACGTGGTCGTCGAGGACATCAACAAGCTGCCGCTCTATCTCACCCAGCTCACCGACCTGCCGTTCTGCGCGATCATCCCACACCTCTTCGGCACCACGGCGTTCGCCGAGGCGAGCTGGCCGATCGCGGCGCTCGTGTGGGCGGCCGAGCGGCCGATTCCCCGCGTGTACCGGCGGGCGGCGTTCCACGTGATCTCGGAGAGCACCCGGGACGACCTGGTGCGGCGTGGGGTTCCGCGGGAGCGCATCGAGGTCATTTATCCGGGCGTCGCTGCGACCTGGTACTGCCCCGACGGTGCCGCGCCACGGGCACGAACCCCCACATTCTTGTACGTGGGGCGCCTCAAGCGTTATAAAGGGGTGGAAATCGCGCTCCGGGCGCTGGCGCTCGCGCGGGAGGCGCGTGCCGACCTGGCGCTCGAGATCGCGGGGCAGGGCGACGACCGGCCCCGGCTCGAGCGCCTGGCGCAGGCGCTGGGTGTCCGGGAGGCGGTGCAGTTTCTCGGGTTCGTGCCCGAGGAGGAGAAGCGCCGCCTGCTGCGCCGGGCGTGGGCCGTGGTGTTCCCGAGCCCGAAGGAGGGCTGGGGGATCTCCAACGTGGAGGCGGCGGGCTGCGGCACACCGGCGCTCGCCTCCGACAGCCCGGGCCTGCGGGAGTCGGTGCGGGACGGCGAGACCGGCTTCCTGGTGCCGCACGGCGACGCGCGGGCGCTCGCCGACCGGATGCTCGCGCTGGCCGCCGAGCCGACCTTGGTGACCCGGCTCGGACGGGGCGCGCGCGCCTTCGCCGAGCAGCTGTCCTGGGAGCGCGCGGCCAGGGCTGCCGAAGCACATCTCCAGCGTGTCATCGCTCAGGGAGGCTGACCCCATGCGCATCACCCTCACGGCACGGCACTGCGAGATTCCCGAGGAGTTGCGGTTGCGGGCGCGGACGCTGCTCGAGCGTCTGCAGAAGGTGGCGACGCGGCCGCATGATGGGCAGGTCATCTTCAGCGCGGATCACGGCGCGCGGACCGTCGAAGTCCGGCTGCACACCGCGCGCGGCGTGGTGCACGTCGGCACGGCGGCCGGGGCGGATCACCGCTCGGCGCTCGATCGGGCGGCGGCGAAGGTGCGCCGCCAGCTCGGCAAGGCGGCGCCGGACCGCCGCCGCGTCGCCGCCGCGCGGCGCGCCCTGGAGCGGGAGCCCCGGTGACGGGACCTCGGGTGCGCGACCTGCTCGAGCGCAAGGGCGACCCCTTGCAGCTCGAGGCCCTCACGGGAGACGTGGGGCTCGACCGTCTCATCCCGACGCCCGAGGCCTCGAGCCCCGGCCTGGCGCTGGCGGGCTACACCACGCGGTTCGCCGCGCACCGGCTCCAGATCCTCGGTGAGACCGAGATCTCGTATCTCAACTCCCTCTCCACCGCCGAGCGTCGCCAGTCGCTCGAGACGCTGTTCCAGTTCGACCTGCCCTGCGTCGTGATCGCGAAGGGGCTGGAGGCGCCGGCCGAGCTGATCGAGCTGGGGCGGGCCAAGGGGATCCCGGTGATCCGCACCAAGCTCAAGACCACGGAGCTGTACCGGGGGCTCAGGCCGTTCCTGGACGACGCGTTCGCGCCCACCACGACCGTGCACGGCTCGCTCGCCGACGTGTTCGGCGTGGGGCTCCTGTTCCTCGGGCGCTCCGGGATCGGCAAGAGCGAGTGCGTGCTCGACCTGGTCGAGCGCGGCCACCGGCTGGTGGCGGACGACGTCGTGCACATCACCCGCCACGGCAACGACGTGCTCATCGGGCGCGGCCACGAGCTGGCGCGGCACTACATGGAGATCCGCGGCGTCGGGCTGATCGACATCCGCGCGCTGTTCGGTATCCGCGCCGTGCGCCAGCAGAAGCGCCTCGAGGTCGTGGTGCAGCTCGAGGACTGGGACGCGACCCGGGAGTACGACCGCACCGGGATCGACGGTCAGACGACGCAGCTGCTGGACATGACGCTGCCGCTCGTGACCGTGCCGCTCAACCCGGGCAAGAACCTCACCGTCGTCTGCGAGGTCGTGGCGATGAACCACCTGCTGCGCTACAGCGGGGTGGATTCCGCGCGCATCTTCAACGAGCGCCTGCTCCAACGGATGGCGGAGCGGCGCGAGCTGCAGGAGTACCTCGAGGAGGACTATGAGTGAGCCGCTGCGCGGGGTGATCGTCTCCCACGCGGCGGTGGCGCAGGCGTTGCTGGCCGCGGTCGGCGCGATCACGGGGGTGACCGACGCCCTCGTCCCCGTGAGCAACGACGGCTGCGACTCGGGTGCCCTGTCGGCGCGGCTCGCGGCGGCGATCGGCGACAGGCCCGCGCTGCTGTTCGTGGACCTCCCCGGTGGGTCCTGCCTCTCGAGCGCGGTGCGCCTCGCCCGGGGCAAACAGGATCTCGCGGTGGTCACCGGCGTGAACCTGGCGATGCTGCTCGACTTCGTGTTTCACCGCGACATCACGCCCGCGGAGGCGGCGCGCCGCGCCGCGGAGGCGGGCGCCAAAGCCATTCGTACCCCGACGGCATGAGCATCGCCCTCTACCGGATCGACGACCGCCTCATTCACGGCCAGGTGGTGGTGGGGTGGGGCCAACCGCTGCGCGCGGCGTTCATCGTGCTGGTCGACGACATCGTGCGGGCCAGCGAGTGGGAGCAGGACCTTTACCGCATGGGCGTTCCGCCGCACATCGAGGTGGTGTTCGCTTCGACCGCCGAGGCGGCGCGGAAGCTCCCCGAATGGGAGGCCGATCCACGGACGGGGATCCTCCTCACCGGGGACATCGACACGATCGCGGCGTTGTGCACCGACAGCCAGCGGGTGACGCGGGTCAACGTCGGCGGCATTCACCACCAGCCCGGCCGCACGGAGCGGCTGCGCTACGTCTACCTGAGCGCCGCCGAGGCCGCGAAGCTCCGCGACCTCGCGGCGCAGGGCGTCGAGATCACGGCCCAGGACGTGCCGACCGCGCCGGCCGTGCCGCTCAAGGAGTTCACGTGAGCCTCGAGCTCCAGCTGCTGCTGCTCGCCTGGGGTGCGCTCGTGGGTCTCGACCTTGTGGGCGTGCCGCAGATGATGATCGCGCGGCCGATCGTGGCGGGGCCGGTCGCGGGCCTCATCGTCGGCGACGTGCCGGCCGGGCTGCAGCTCGGTGTGCTGTTCGAGCTGTTCCAGTACGACATTCTCCCGTTCGGCGCGACGCGCTATCCGGAATACGGACCGGCGACGGTGGCGGCGGTGGGCGCGGCCCACGCCGCCGCCGGCACGCTCGGGATCGGCATCGGCACCTTCGTGGGGCTGGTCACGGCGATGGTGGGGGGGATGAGCATGCACCTGCTGCGGCGCATGAACGCGCGCGCGGTCCACGCCGCGCAGGGCCCGCTCGAGGCCGGCGACGTCGGGGCGCTGGTTCACCTGCACGTGATGGGCATCCTGCGGGACGCCGCACGCGCCGGTCTCGTGACGGCGTCCGGACTGGTGCTCGCGCAGCTCGCCCGCGTGTTCATCGCCGGCCATCTCACGCTGCGGGGCGTGACCGTGCTGGGCGTCGCGGCCGCCGCTGCCGCGATCGCGGCGGCGGCGGCGGGGACGCTCCGCGTGGTGGGTCGGGGCGCCAACCTGCCGTGGCTCGCCGCCGGGGTCCTGGGCGGCACGGTGCTGGCCTGGCTGTGGTGACACGGACGGCGCGTCCTTCGCTCGGCCGCAGCCTGCTGCGGCTGTTCGCCGTGCAGGGCTCGTGGGACTACGAGCGGCTGCAGGGGGTGGGCGTCGGCGTGGCGGAGGAGCCGCTGCTCCGCGACCTGCGGACGTCCGGGGACGGCGCGGCCTACCGCGCGGCGTTGGCGCGGGGGGCGCACCTGTTCAACGCGCACCCGTACTTCTGCGGGCTCGCGGTCGGCGCCGCGGCCCGGGCGGAGCACGAGGGCGCGACCCCACAGCAGGTCGAGCGCCTGCGCACCGCGCTGGGCGGCCCCTTGGGCTCGCTGGGGGACCGGCTGGTGTGGGCCGGGTGGCTGCCCGTCACGTCGGGACTCGCGGTCGCCGGGGTGGCCCTCGGCCTCGGCCTGTGGGCGGTCCTGGGCTTCCTGGTCGTCTACAATGCCGGCCACGTGGCGCTGCGCTGGTGGGCGCTCTCCGCCGGCTGGACCCACGGCGTGCGGGTGGCGGCGGCGCTGCACCACCCGTTCCTGCGGCGCGCATCGGCGTGGAGCGGTCCGGCGATGGCGCTCACGGTCGGCGCGGCGCTGCCGCTGGCGGCGCGGTTCCTGGCCAGCGGCTTCACCGGCTGGGCGCGCGGGGCGCTCGCCGTGACCGCGGCGGCTGGGTTCCTGTTGCTGTGGTGGCGGCGAGGGAGGCTCACGGGGCTGCGGTTCGGCCTCGCCCTGCTCGCCCTCGCCGCGTTCGCGGAGTGGGTATGGCCGTGATCGAGCGGGCGGCGAAGATCGTGAACCCGCTCGGGATGCACGCGCGCCCCGCGGCGGAGTTGGTCAAGGTGGCGAATCGCTTCCGGAGCAAGGTCGAGGTGCGCAAGGACGACCTCGCGGTGAACGGCAAGAGCATCCTGGGTGTGATGATGCTCGCCGCCGAGTGCGGGTCGTCCCTCACCATCACGACGGACGGCGACGACGCGGGCGAGGCGATGGAGGCCCTGCTCGCCCTGGTGGCGGACGGCTTCCACGAGATGCACCTGACCCAGGACGCGAAGGACGCGGAGCTGCGCGACGGCGCTCAGGATGAGGAGGAACAGGTGCAGTGAGCGACCGCCTCCTCAAGGGCATCGGCGTCTCGCCCGGGGTCGCGATCGGTCCCGCCGTGGTCGTGCGCTGGTCGATGCCGGAAGTCCCGCACCGCGTGGTGCCGCGCTCCCAGGTGGAGAAGGAAGTGCGGCGCCTGCGCGCCGCCGTGCGCGATGTCAAGCGCCACATCGAGGCGCTCAAGGCGCGGGCCGAGGACCGCGCGGGCGTGGACGAGGCGCGCATCTTCGACGCGCAGATCCTGATGCTCGAGGACAAGGAGTTCCTGACCAGCGTCGAGGACCTGATCCGCGAGAACCACCTCACCGCCGAACGCGCGTTCGAGTTCAAGGCGCTCGAGGTCCGCGACCTGTGGTCGGCGAGCGGCAGCCTGCTCTTGAAGGACCGGCTCGCCGACTTCTCGGGCGTCGCGATCCGGATGATCGAGCACCTGATGCACCGCGGCGAGAGCGAAGCGTGGGAAGGGATCACCCAACCCTCCGTGGTCGTGGCGAAAGAGCTGGGGCCGGGGCTCACCGTGCAGCTCGACCGCGAGCACGTGGTGGGGCTGGTGAGCGAGGAGGGCACGCGCACCTCGCACGCCGCGATCCTGGCGCACTCGATCGGGATTCCGGCGGTGTTCGGTGTGGCGGGCGCGATGGAGCGGATCGAGCCCGGCACCATGCTCGCGATGGACGGGACCCGCGGCACGGTCCTGCTCCACCCCGACCCGAAGGAGATCGCCGAAGCGCAGACGCGCGAGCTGCGGCGACGCGAGCTCGCGGGCCAGCTCGAGGAGGTGGTCGCGCAGCCCGCGATCACGCTCGACGCCGTGCGCATCGTGCTGCGCGGGAACGTGGACCTCCCCGACGAGATCGGGCCCGCGCAGCAGCACGGCGCCGAGGGCGTCGGGCTGCTGCGCACCGAGTTCCTCATCACGGGCCACACCGCGCTCCCGAGCGAGGACGAGCAGGCGGCGTACTACCGCCGCGTCGGGGAGGCGTTCCGGGGCTACCCGGTCGTCATCCGGACGTACGACCTCGGCGGCGACAAGCTGCCCGGCCCGTTCCGCGCTCCGGCGGAGGCGAACCCGCAGCTCGGCTGGCGGGCGATCCGCGTGTGCCTGGACCGGCCCGAGATCTTCCGCACCCAGGTGCGCGCCGCGCTGCGCGCCGCCGCCCACGCGGAGATCCATCTCATGATTCCGCTCGTCACGCGGCTCGACGAGCTGGACCGCACGCGCGCCATGGTCGTCGACGAAGCCGACCGGCTCGCGCGCGAAGGCGTGGAGGCGGCCCGATCCCTGCCGGTCGGCGTGATGGTGGAGACGCCCGCGGCCGCCGTGATGGCCGACCGGCTCGCCGCGGCCAGCGATTTCCTGTCCGTGGGCACGAACGACCTCACCCAGTACACGCTCGTCGTGGACCGCGGCAACGCGCGGCTCGCGGACCGGTTCAACCCGCACGACCCGAGCGTGCTGCGGCTCCTCAAGCTCGTGGCGGACGCGGCGCGCTCGGCGGGAAAGCCCGCGAGCGTGTGCGGCGAGATGGCCTCGGAGCCGCTGTCGGCGTTCCTGCTCGTCGGGCTCGGCTACGAAACGCTGTCGGTGGCGCCGCCGGCGCTGCCGCTCGTGAAGTGGACGATGCGGAAGGTGAGCGCGGCGCGCGCGCGTGCGGCGGCGGAGCAGGCACTCGCCGCGCGCACGGCGGACGACGTGCTCGATCTGATCCGCCTCGCGCTCGCCGAGGCCGTGGATCTCAAGCTGCTCGACCCCGACGCCGTTGCCCGTCGGCCGCCGCCCCGCTAGCTTGCACCCTTGACCTCCGGTGGGATTGCGAGATGCCGGCGCAGCGTCACGTGTTCACGTCCGAGTCGGTGACGGAAGGCCATCCCGACAAGATCGCCGATCAGATCTCCGACGCGGTCCTCGACGCGATCATCGCGAAGGACCCCGGGGCGCGCGTCGCGTGCGAGACGCTCGTGACCACCGGCATGGCCGTGGTCGCGGGCGAGATCACGACCACCACCTACGTCCACATCCCCGACATCGTGCGGGGCACGATCAGCTCGATCGGCTACACCGACGCGAGCTTCGGCTTCGACGCGCAGACCTGCGCGGTCCTCACGACCATCGACCGCCAGTCCGGCGACATCGCGATGGGCGTGGACCGGGGCGGGGCGGGGGACCAGGGGATGATGTTCGGCTACGCGTCGGACGAGACGCCCTCGCTGATGCCGCTGCCGATCGTGCTGGCCCACCGCCTCGCCGAGCGGCTGGCCGCGGTGCGGAAGGAGGGGGGCCTGGTCTGGCTGCGGCCCGACGGGAAAACCCAGGTGAGCGTCGTGTACGAAGGCGCGCGGCCCGTCGGCATCAGCAAGGTCGTCGTGTCCACCCAGCACTCCGACAAGGTCGATCACGCCGAGCTGCGCGCGGGCGTGATCGCCCTGGTGGTGCGGCCGGTGCTCGCGGACGCGGGCTTCGAGGCGCAGGACCGGGACGTCTTGATCAACCCCACCGGCCGCTTCGTGGTGGGCGGGCCGCAGGGCGACGCCGGGCTCACCGGCCGCAAGATCATCGTGGACACCTACGGCGGTATGGCGCGCCACGGTGGGGGCGCCTTCAGCGGCAAGGACCCCTCCAAGGTCGACCGCTCGGCCGCCTATGCGATGCGCTGGGTGGCGAAGAACATCGTGGCGGCGAAGCTCGCGCAGCGCTGCGAAGCTCAGGTGGCCTACGCGATCGGCGTCGCCGAGCCCGTCTCCGTGATGATCGACACCTTCCGCACCGGCGTGGTCCCCGACGAGGCGATCGAGGACGCGGTCCGGGATGTCTTCGACCTGACGCCGCTCGGGATCAACGCGGCGTTGAACCTGCGCAACCCCATCTACCGCGCCACCGCCGCGTACGGCCACTTCGGCCGCGCGCTCGAGAAGCGCCGCTACGTGGACAAGGATGTCGACCGCGAAGTCGAGCTGTTCACGTGGGAGCGTGCCAACCGGGTCGAGGACCTGAGGCTGGCGGCGCAGCGCTCCAAGCACTACGGCTCGACGAAAGCGACGGCATGACGACGACGGCGCGGACCGCCGCTTCCGACGTCAAGGACCTGAGCCTGGCGGCCGAGGGACGGCGCCGCACGGAGTGGGCGGAGCGGTCCATGCCGGTCCTGCGGCAGATCCGGGAGCGCTTCGCGCGCGAGCAGCCGCTCGCGGGCCGCCGCCTCTCGGCGTGCCTGCACGTCACCACCGAGACGGCGAACCTCGCGGTCACGCTCAAGGCCGGCGGGGCGGACGTCGTCCTGTGCGGCTCGAACCCGCTCTCCACCCAGGACGACGTGGCCGCGCACCTCGTCAAGGACCACGGCATCAAGGTCTTCGCGATCAAGGGCGAGGACCACGCGACCTATTATGACCACATCCGCGCGGCGCTCGCCCACCGGCCCGATATCACGATGGACGATGGCGCCGACCTGGTCGGGGCCCTGCACATGATCGCCCTGAACCGGCTCGATGACCTGGCGCGGCCGGTGCGCGACTGGGTCGAGACGCTGCCGCCGGCGGAGCGCCAGGCGCTCGTCGCCGGGGTGATCGGCTCGACCGAGGAGACGACCACCGGCGTGATCCGGCTCAGGGCGATGGCCAAGGACGGCGTGCTCCGGTTCCCGGTGATCGCGGTGAACGACGCCGAGACGAAGCACCTGTTCGACAACCGCTACGGCACGGGGCAGTCCACGCTCGACGGCATCCTCCGGGCCACGAACCTCCTGCTCGCGGGGAGCAGCGTCGTCGTGGCGGGGTACGGATGGTGTGGGCGCGGGTTCGCGACGCGGGCGCGGGGGGCGGGGGCGAACGTCCTGGTCACCGAGGTCGACCCGCTCAAGGCGCTCGAGGCCCAGATGGACGGCTACCGCGTCGTGCCCATGGCCGAGGCGGCCGGAGTGGGTGACGTGTTCGTAACGCTCACCGGGAACGTGAACGTGATCCGGCTCGACCACATGCGGGCGATGAAGGACGGCGCGGTGCTGGCGAATTCGGGCCACTTCAACGTCGAGCTCGACCTCGAGGGCCTGAAGCAGGCGGCGCAGGGCCCGACGCGGGTGCGCGAGTTCGTGGACGAATGGCGGCTCGACGGCAAGCGCATTTTCGTGCTCGCCGACGGCCGGCTGATCAACCTGGCGGCGGCGGAGGGCCACCCGGCGAGCGTCATGGACATGTCGTTTGCCAACCAGGCGCGGGCGGCCGAGTTCGTCGTGCGGAAGGCGAAGACCCTGGCCAGGGACGTGCACCGCCTCCCGCGCGAGGTGGACGCGGAGATCGCCCGCCTGAAGCTGGCGGCGATGGGGGTCGCCATCGACACGCTGACGCCCCAGCAGCAGAAGTACCTCGCCTCCTGGGAGCTCGGCACCTGACCGCGAAAGTGATCCAGGTGCGCGTCGCCCACTTGGGCCTCGACCGCACGACCAACACCCCGGTGGTGATCCTGCAGGAACAGGAAGGGGAGCGCGTGCTCCCCATCTGGATCGGCCCGGCGGAGGCGAGCGCGATCGCGATGGAGCTCGCGGGCGTCAAGTTCGCGCGGCCGCTCACGCACGACCTCCTGAAGCAGGTCATCCTCGGCCTGGGCGCGGAGCTCCGCAAGGTCCTCATCACGCAGGTGAAGGACAACACCTACTACGCCGAGCTGCACATCTACCGCGGCGACGCGGTCATCCAGATCGACGCGCGGCCGTCGGACTCGATCGCCGTCGCCCTGCGGCTCAAGGCGCCCATCTTCACGAGCGAAAGCCTGCTGGCGCTGACGTCCGTCGAAACGGGCGAGCCCTCGGGGGAGACGGGCTCCACGCCGCTCGACCCCGACGCGCTGAAGACCTACCTCCAGAACCTCGATCCTGAAGATTTCGGCAAGTTCACTCCATAGACCGGTCGCGCTGCTCTGCCTCCTGGGCTTCGGGGGCGGGGGCGGGGGCGGGGGCGGGTCACAACAGCAGGTTGTGGTGTCGGGGCGAGTCCTGTACGGCGGGCGGGAGCAGCAGCCGCTCGCGCGCGCCTGGGTCGTGCTCCACCGGGTCACGCCGGCCGGCGGCGGAGGCCCGATCGACTCGGTCCGCACCGACACGCGCGGCGCATATGCGCTCACCGTCGCGCGCACCGACACGTCGGTCGTGTACGACACCACCTCCGCCGGCCCCGGCGTGCAGGTCGCGCGGCGGCTCGTCACGTTCGCGCACGCCAAGGCGGACGGCTCGCGCGATGCGCTCGAGCTCCTGGAGCTCCTGAACCCCGGCCGCAAAACCCGCATCGCCCCAGACACCGCGCGGCCGACGTGGACCGGCGCCGTCCCGCACGAGGCGATCCAGTTCCAGGTGGGGCAGGGCGACCTGTCGGCCGAGGCGGTGACGCTGCGGGGTGACAGCGTGGCGGTGTTCGGCCCTGTCCCGCCGGGGGAGCCGAAACAGCTCTCCTACGCGTACGTCCTGCCGGGGAACGTCGAGCGGCTCGCGCTTCCCGTCGACCAGGCGACGGCGGAGCTGGACCTGCTGCTGGAGGACACGACCGCGGCCGTGGCGGCGCCGCAACTGGACACCCTCGGCAGAGAGGCGCTCGAAGGGCGGCGCTTCGCCCGCTACCGCGCCCGCTCGCTGCCGGCCGGCGCTGCCGTGACGATCGCGTTCCCCGCCCCGAGCCGCACGCGGGCGGAGGCGCTCGTGCCGTGGGTGGTGGCGCTGGCGGCCGTGGCGCTCGCGGTTGGGTTCGTGGTGGCGCTGCGGCGGAAGCCGCCCCTTGCCGCCCATTATCCGATCCGATAGAATTGCGCTCGTAGTACACAAGCGAACGCGGATTCACGGAAGCCGGTGCAAGTCCGGCGCGGCCCCGCCACTGTAACGGGCACGATCGCGGCTCAACGCCACTGGGAACTCCCGGGAAGGCGAGCCGACCGCCCGAAGCCAGGAGACCTCTTCGTTCGCGCCACCTGTAGATCCCTCGCGGGAGGGATGGTGGCGCTGCGCACCGGGCGCAGACGCTAGCCCATCTCCGCTTCCGTCGGGGGTGGGTTTCTTGCTATGCGCCGCTGGGCACATCGCACCCACCTCGCGGGCCTGCTCGCGCTGGCCGTCGCGGCCTGCGCGGGGGGAGAGCGCCCCGCGTCCCGGGGCGGCATCGCCGTCACCGACGACGCGGGCCGGCGGGTGACGCTGGCTGCGCCCGCGCAGCGGATCGTCTCGCTGCTTCCGTCCTTCACCGAATTGCTCTTCGCGATCGGCGCGGGCGACCGGCTCGTGGGCCGGACGACCTGGTGCGACTACCCGCCGGAGGCGCTCGCCGTGCCGAATGTCGGCGACGGCATGCCGCCCAACGTCGAGGTGGTGGCCGCCCGGCGGCCGGATCTCGTGGTGCTCTACCGCTCCGGCCCGAACGTCACGGCCGCGGAGCAGCTCGAGCGGGTAGGTATCCGGACGGTCCTCCTCGATCTCAACCTGCTCGAGGACCTGGGGCCCGCTGCCCGGCGACTGGGCGTGGTCACCGGCCGCCGTGCCGCGGCGGATTCCCTGTCGCGCATCATGGACAGCCTGGCCGCCCAGCCCCCGGCGCCGAGCACCCAGTCCCTGGTGTTCATCGTCTGGGACAACCCACCGATCGTCATCGGCGCGGGGAGCTACCTGGACCGCCTGGCCGCGCTCGCGGGGGCGCGCAACGTGTTCCACGACATCGGCTCGCCCACGGCCCAGGTCTCGATCGAGACGATCGCCGCGCGCGATCCCGATGTCGTCGCTGTGCTCTCGGACAGCGCCGTGACACCGCGCTATGCGGCACGTCCCGAGTGGCGGGCTGTGCGCGCGGTGCGAGAGGCGCGGTTCCTCTTCCTTCCGGGCCAGCTGTTCGGGCGCCCCGGACCGCGCGCTGCGGAAGCGGTGCGCGACTTCCGGCGGCGCCTCGGCGCCGCGCCGTGAAGTACGTCCTGCTCGCGGTCGCGGCTCTCGTGACGCTCGCCGCCGCCGTACTGCTCGGGCCCGCGACCGTGCCGCTCGGCGACATCGTGTCCTCGCCCATCGTCTGGCAGCTCCGGCTCCCACGCGCGGTGCTTGCGTTCCTCGTGGGTGGCGCGCTCGGAGTCTCCGGCGTCGGGCTCCAGGCGTTGGTCAGGAACCCTCTCGCCGACCCGTTCCTGCTCGGCCTGTCGGGCGGCGCCGGGCTCGGGGCGGTGGCGGCGATCGCGCTCGACTTCCCGGGGCCCTGGGCCCTCCCGCTCGCGGCGTTCGTCGGGGCGGTGGGCGCGATGGCGCTGGTGTACCGGCTCGGGCTCATCGGCGGCGCGGAGCTCGACCCCCGGGTCCTCCTGCTGGGTGGCGTGGCCGTGGGCGCGTTCGCCGCCGCCATCACGACCGCGGTCGTCTCGCTCGCCGAGGCCACGGAGCTGCGCAACGCCTTCCTCTGGCTCTGGGGCGGGTTCTCCGGGGCGTCGTGGACGACGGTGCTCGTGATCGCCGTCTACGCGCCGCTGCCGCTCGTCGTCCTCGCCGCGGCCGCGCGGCCGCTCGACCTGCTCGCCCTCGGCGAGGAGCCCGCGCAGTACCTCGGGGCGGACGTGCGGCGGGTCAAGCGGCTCGTCTACCTCGCCGCATCGCTCCTGACCGCCGCCGCGGTCGCCGTGGCGGGTGTGATCGGCTTCGTGGGGCTCGTCGTGCCGCATCTCTGTCGCCTCGTCTGGGGCCGCCTCCACCGCACGCTCTTCCCGACCGCGTTCCTCGCGGGCGGGATCCTGCTCGCGGCGGCGGACACACTCGCCCGCACCGTGGTGGCCCCGCGCGAGCTGCCGGTGGGCATCGTGACCGCGCTGCTCGGCGTCCCGGTCTTCGCCTTCCTGCTCCGCCGATGGACCGTGAGCTGATCCTGGCGGCCGCCGGCGTCACGTGCCGCTACCCGGGAGCCCCGCGCTACGCTCTCGTAGGCGTCTCGCTCGAGGTGCGCGCGGGCGAGTTCCACGCCGTGCTCGGGCCCAACGGCAGCGGCAAGACCACCCTCGTGCGCGCGGCGCTTGGCCTCGTCCGGCCCGCCGAGGGGCAAGCGAGCATCCTGGGGCGACCGGCGAGCGATTGGGCGCGGCGAGATCTCGCGCGAGTCGTGGGGGTCCTCCCGCAGCGCGAGGACAACCTGTTCCCGCAACGCGTGCGCGAGACGGTGCTGCTCGGCCGATACCCGCATCTCCCGCTGTTCGGCGGCGTGCGCGCCGCGGACCGGGCGGCCGTTGAGCGGGCGCTCGTCGCCTGCGACGCGGCGGACCTGGCGGACCGCTGGCTCTGGACGCTCTCGGGCGGCGAGTATCAGCGCGTGCGGCTCGCGCGCGCCCTCGCGCAGGAACCCAAGCTGCTCGTGCTCGACGAGCCCACCGCATCGCTCGACCTGCGGCACGAGATGGAGCTGTTCGAGCTGGTGCGCGGGCTCGTGGACGCGCACGGGCTCGCCGCGCTCATGATCACGCACCACGTGAACCTCGCGGCCCGTTTCGCCGATCGAGTGCTGCTGATGGCCGATGGCCGAGCCGTCGCGCGCGGCGCCCCGCCGGACGTGCTGACGCGGGAAAGCGTTGAGCGCGTGTTCGCCTGGCCGGTGGCCATCGAGCCGTTTGAGGGTCGTCCGCAGATGATCCCGCTGCGTCGCCATTCGCCCTGATCCGGAGTCCTCCATGCGCCCCGCCCCGGTGCTTCGTCTGAGTTGGTCGCTTTGTCTAGCGACGCCTTTGGCTCTTGCGGCCCAGGCGCCCGACACCGTCACCCTGAATCCCGTCGTCGTGACGGCGACTCGGCTCCCGGTGTCCGTGGACGCCCTGGCGTCCAGCGTCACGGTCCTCACGGGCCGGGACCTCGAGCTGCGCGGGATCCGGACCGTGGCCGAGGCCCTGCGCACCGTTCCCGGCGCGACGGTGGTCGAAACGGGGTCGTTCGGCGGCCAGACGTCGCTGTTCTTGCGGGGCGGCGAGAGCGACTACGTGAAAGTTCTGGTGGACGGCGTGCCGTGGAACCAGCCCGGCGGCGCGTTCGACTTCGCCGATCTCACGACCGGCAACGTGGAGCGGATCGAGATCGTGCGCGGTCCCGCGAGCGTGCTCTACGGATCGGACGCCGTCACGGGCGTGATCCAGGTCTTCACGCGCACGGGGAGCGGGGCTCCGCGGGTCAGCGGCGCGGCGCGGGCCGGGACCTACGGCTCTGCCGAGTACGAAGCCGGGCTCGCGGGAGGCGGCGCGCGCGCGGGCTATTCGGTCAGCATGTCGCGCTTCCGCTCCGACGGCCTCTACCCCTACAACAACGAGTATCGGAACACGGTGGTGAGCAGCCGGGTCCACGTCGCGCCCGACGCCCGGACCGACGCGAGCCTCACGTACCGCTGGGGCGACAACACGTATCATTTTCCGACCAACGGCGCCGGCCAGCCCGTGGACTCGAACCAGCTCAGCGCCGACCGCGGGCCGAGCCTGAGCGTGGACGCGGGCCGCCGGCTGGGTGCCGGCTTCGAGGTGCGGGGCGCCGCGGCGCTGCGCGAGATCCGGCTCCGCGCGGAGGACCGGCCGGACTCGCCCGGAGAAGACGGCAGCTTCGAAAGGCGGGACTTCGTTCGGCGGGCGAGCGGCGGCGCGCTCGCGACCTGGCGGCGCGCCGGCACGGCAGTGACTGCCGGGATCGACTACGAAGACGAACGCCAGACCGGGCGGAGCGTGTTCACGGCGTCGTACGGGTCGTTCCCCGACTCGATCAACGTGCTGCGCTGGAACACGGGCTACTACGCGCAGGCGCTGGTCACCGGAGAGGGCCCGCTCAGCGTGACGCTCGGCGCGCGTCTGGATGACAACTCGCAGTTCGGCGCGCACGGGACGTTCCGCGTGGGCGTCTCGTACCGGATCGACGCGGCCACTCGCCTGCGCGCCACGGTGGGCACCGGGTACAAAGAGCCCACGTTCTTCGAGAACTTCGACCAGGGCTTCGTGCATGGAAACCCGACCCTCGATCCCGAACGCTCCACGAGCGGGGAAGCCGGCTTGGAGCGCGCGTGGGGCGGCGGGCGGGTGCGCGTCGCGCTGACGTACTTCGATCAGCGATTCCGCGACTTGATCGAGTTCACGTTCACCCCCGCGCCGCCCGACACCGTCAATTACTTCAACGTCCCGGGAGCGTCGGCCCGCGGGGTCGAGGCGAGCGCCGAGCTTCGGCTGGCTCGAGGCGTCGTCGCCACGCTGGCCTACACCTACCTCCGCACGAGGGTCGACAACCCCGGGCTCGACTCGAGCCCGGACGGCCTCTTCGTGGCGGGCCAACCGCTGCTGCGGCGCCCGGCGCACACCGTCACACCGCAGATCGCCGCATCCCTGGGCGGGCGGGGACACGTGGTACTCGCCGCGCGCTTGGTCGGCGAGCGTGACGACCTCGACTTCTCACACGCGGCGGGCGAGCGACGGGTTGCGCTGCCCGCGTACGCCCGCGTCAACCTGGCCGGGCAGTACAGCTTGCTTGGTCACGACGGCGTCGGTCGGTCCGTTGCGCTTACGGCACGGATCGAGAACCTGGCCAACGATCACGCCCCCGAGATCGCGGGCTTCCTGCCCCGAGGTCGCACAATTCTCGTCGGTGCGCGGATGGGCGTGGGACCCTGAGCGTGGCGGTCGCCGGTCGGGCGTCGCTCGCCGGAAGAGCGGCAGCCCGCGCGGAGCGTGCGTCGGAGGGCGAGATGGCGAAGCCGGTGCTCGTGGCATGGAGCGGCGGGAAGGACAGCGCCCTGGCCTTGCAGGAAGTGCTGCGGGACGAGCGCTATCGCGTGGTGGCGCTGGTGACCACGGTCACGTCCCGATACGACCGGATCAGCATGCACGGCGTGCGTCGCGGCTTGCTGCACCGGCAAGCGCAGGCCCTCGGCCTGCCGCTCCAGGAGGTCGTGATCCCTCCCGACGCTTCGAACGAGGAGTACGAGCGGCAGATGGAGGCGACGCTCACGGCCGCCCGGACCCGGGTTGCGGACCTCGATGCCGTGGTGTTCGGCGACCTGTTTCTCGCGGACATCCGCGCGTACCGGGAGCGGATGCTCGCTCGGATCGGCATGCGGGGACTGTTCCCGCTCTGGCTGCGGGACACCCGGGCGCTCGCGGCCGACTGCGTCCGGCAGGGGTACAAGGCGGTGCTCGTGTGCGTGGACTCGCGCGCGCTGCCGGGGGCGTTCGCCGGGCGGGAGTACGACGCTGCGCTGCTGGACGACCTCCCACCCGGCATCGACCCCTGTGGAGAACACGGGGAGTTTCACACGTTCGTGTACGCGGGACCGATCCTGCACGGGTCGGTGCCGCATCGGCGTGGGGAGGTCGTGGTGCGGAACGGCCGGTTCGTGTATTGTGATCTGCTGGAGATCACCCCATGAGACGACTCTTCATCGCGGCCGTTGCCCTGGCGGCGGGATGCAGTGACGCGCTCGAGCAGGACACGACGGCGGGGCAGGCCGTGGCCGTCGTGAATTCGGGGGCGGCCACGCTGTCGCTCGTGTCCGCGACCAATTTCGCGGCGACCACGTACGACCTGCTCAGTCCCTCCGGTGGCCCGACATCCATCGCGGGGCGCAGCAGCCTGGTCACGGTGCCGCTCGCCGCCGTGGATTCGGTCGTGTTCACCGACTTCGGCTCCACCGGAGCGACCCGCCGCATCCCGCTCGCGAGCGGTGCGGGCGCAGCCGGGGTCGCCATCGGCGACGACTCGACCGCCTGGGTCGCGAACCCAACCGTCGATCGGGTCACATGGATCAATTACCGCACGGGAGCCACGGGCACCCTGGCGGTCGGCCATAGTCCGCAAGCGGTGGAGGTGACCCGGCGGACGCTCTACGTGGTGAACGCTAACTTGAGCGGCTCCGTGCCGGCGGGCCCCAGCTCGATCAGCTGGATGTGGCTGCCCGGGCCCGCTCCTACCACGCTCCCGACGATCCCGTTGACCGGCACCAACGCCCAGTTCGCCGTGGTCGGCGGCGACAGCCTGCTCTACGTGATCGCGCGGGGAAGTCCCGGAGCGGGCGACGGCAAGCTCTCGATCGTCGATCCGGCGACGCACAGTGAAGTGGCCGTCCTCAACGGGTTGGGCGAGCTGCCCGGGCCGGCGGCGTTCCACCCTTCGGGCCGTCTGCTCATCGCGTCGGAGCGAGAGGGTGTGCTCGAGGTGAACACGCTCACGCGCACGCTGGTGCGCGGCCCCGGCGCCGGGATCAAACCGGCGAGCAACGGCGTCGCGGCGCTCGCCGTGGACCAACGGGGGCGCGTCTACGCGCTCGACCGCGGCGACTGCACCCAGCCCGGCGTCGTCCACGTGCTCGCGGCGCCGCCCGGCTACGCCGAGCTCAAGGCCGTGGCTGTGGGCGTGTGTCCCTCGGCCGCCGCGCTCGTCCTGCTGCAGCACGTCCCCTGAGGGCTGACTAGCTTTCCGCTATGGCGCTCGTGTCCACTCCCGCGGTCGTCCTCCAGACCTACCGCTACAGCGAGACGTCGAAGGTCGTGCGGCTCGCCACGCGCGAGCTCGGCGTGCAGAGCGCGATCGCGAAGGGCGCGCTGCGGCCGAAAAGCCCCTTCGGGGCGGGGCTCGAGCTGCTGAGCGAGGGGACGGCGCAGCTCTACTTCCGCGAAGCGCGCGAGCTGCACACGCTCGGCGCGTTCGATCTGGCCAACTTGCGGCGCGACCTGGCGGCCGACGTCGGGCGGTTCGCGGGGGCGACGGCGCTCGCGGAGGTGATGCTCAAGATGGCGCCGCCGGCGTCACTCCCCGCGGCGTACGACACATTCACCACCGCGCTCGACGCCCTCGCCGCGGCCCGGCCGGGGATGGTGGATGCCACGGCCGTGCGGGCCCTCTGGCTGCTCGTCGGCGAGCTGGGGTTCGAGCCGTCCCTCGCCGCGTGCGTGCGGGACGGCACCCCGATCGACCAGGCGAACAGCGATGCCGTGCCGTTCAGCGTCGCCGAGGGCGGCGTGCTGTGCCCGCGGTGCGCGCCGGCGCCGCCGCCCACCCGGCTGCCGCGGCGGGCGTACCGGGATCTGCTGGCCCTCACCGATCCAGCGGCCGATTTGCCGGCGCTCGACGCCGCCCACGCCGCCGCCCACCGCCGCCTCGTCGCCCGATTCGTCCGCTACCACTTCGGGGAAGCGGGTACCCTCTCCGCCCTCGACTTCTGGGAGCGCCGCGCGTGGGCCTCTCCGCCACCGGTACCGGTCCCGTCCGCCGCTTCGTAATCGGCACCGCCGGCCACATCGACCACGGCAAGACCGCGCTGGTCAAGGCCCTGACCGGCGTCGACACCGACCGGTGGGAGGAGGAGAAGCGCCGGGGGATCACCATCGACCTCGGGTTCGCCCCGCTCCGGCTCGGCGACGATGTCCAGGCGAGCGTGGTAGACGTGCCCGGACACGAGGGATTCGTCCGCAACATGCTCGCGGGCGCGACCGGCATCGACCTCGCCCTGCTCGTGATCGCCGCCGACGAGGGTCTGATGCCGCAGACCGAGGAGCACCTCGCGATCGTCGAGCTGCTCGGCGTGCGGCGAGGCATCCCCGTGCTCACGAAGCGGGACCTGGTCGAGCCGGATTGGCTCGATCTGGTGCGGAGCGAGGTGACGGAGCGCCTCGCGGCGAGCCGGGTCCGCTGGGAGCCTCCCGTGGCGACCTCCGCGGTGAGCGGAGCCGGGCTGGACGAGCTGCGCGAAGCGCTGCGGCGAGTGGCGGAGGACCTGGTCGAGCGGCCCGCCGAGGACTTGTTCCGGCTCCCGATCGATCGCGTGTTCGCGGTCGCCGGGGCTGGAACCGTGGTCACGGGCTCCACGTGGAGCGGCACGGTGGGCGTGGGGGAGGGGGTCCGGTTGCTGCCCCTCGACCGCGAAGCGCGGGTCCGCTCGATCGAAGTGCATGGTGAAGCGGCTACGCGGGCGGTCCCCGGCCGGCGCACGGCGCTTGCGCTGGTCGGCGTGGACAAGAGCGAGCTCGCGCGGGGGCACGTGGCGTTGACGGGCGACGGCTGGGACGCGACCACGCTGCTCGACGCCGCCGTAGAGCTGCTCCCGGCAGCCCGGAGGCCGATCTCGTCCCGCACCCGGCTGCGCGTGCATCTTGGTACCGCAGAAGTACTTGCGCGGGTCGTGCAGGTGCGCTCGATCGCGCCCGGGGAGACCGGTTTGGCCCGCCTGATGCTCGAGGCCCCGCTCGTGGCTCGCGGCGGCGACCGCTTCGTGCTGCGCTCGTTCTCGCCTGTCACTACCATCGGTGGTGGGGTGGTGCTCGACCCGTACCCGGGGCGTCGGCCGCGGCTGCGCCAGCGGCGCCTGGCGGCCGAGCAACCAGCGGCGGAGCGACTCCTTATCATGGGCGCCGAGGCCGGGCTGCAGGGCCTTGCGGCGGGGAGCCTCGCCGTGCGGCTGGGCGTGGCTCCCGCCCAGGTGGACGCGGTGATTGTCGCGTCCGGCGCGGGGATCGTGAGTCTGGGGGAGACGATCGTGGGGCGGGACGCCCTGGCAGCCGAGGTGGCGCGGCTCGCGGAGGCGTTGCGGCGCCATCACGAGGAGCACCGACTCGACCCGGGGATGTCGCTGCAGGCGCTCCGCGCCACGGTCGGCTCGCCCCCACCTCCCGCAGCCGTCGTGGATGCGGTGCTGGAGCTCGGTGCGCGCGAGGGGAAGTTCGAAGTCACGGGGTCCGCGGCGCGGCTCCCGGGGTGGCGTCCCGCGTTCGATGCCCGCACCGGCGACTTCAGGGACAAGCTGACGGGGCGTCTCATGGCGGCACGGTGGCAGGTTCCGACCGTGGCGGAGCTCGAGCGCGAGCTCCCGGGTGCACCGGTGCGTGCCCTGCTGTCGCTCTTGGCCCGTGAGGGGGCGGTCGAGCAGGTGGACCCGGACCGGTATGCGGCGAAGCCGGCGCTGGAGCAGTTCCGGGCCGCGCTCGACGCGGCACTGGTGGATTTGGGCGGCGCGACGCCGGCCGAGCTGCGCGACCGCTTCGGCCTCACTCGCAAGTACTTGATCCCGCTGCTCGAGTGGGCTGACCGGCACGGTGTGACGCGCCGTTCGGGGGACGTTCGCGTCCTGGCGCGGTTGACAGCGGGGAAAGGCGGCCCCTAGTTTTGAGTCGAGTGCCCTAGCCAAGAGGGAGAGCGTAAGGGTCATATTCTCGTTTGCAGAGGAGCGGTGGAGGATGATGCGGTACGCCTGGGCGGTCCTGGGGCTCGGGCTGTGGGCGGCGGGGATGGGGGTGGGGGTGCAGTCGGCGTGGGGGCAGGCGGAGACCTCCCAACCCGTGGTTCAGCTCAAGCAGAACTACCCGAACCCGTTCAACCCGGCGACCACTATCCCGTTCACGTTGAGCGGCGATGTGTTTGCCAATGGTCACCGGCCGAAGGTCTCGCTGAAGATCTACAACGTGCTGGCGCAGCTCGTTGCCGTGCCGATCCTCCAGGGCACGGGTGAAGCGCTGCAGAACCTCGAGCTGGCGTGCTCGAGCGCGCAGGGCTGCGCGTACAGCGCCTACTGGGATGGGAACATCCTGACGAGTAGCCGGCCCGCGGCATCGGGCGTCTACATTTACCAGCTGGTGGTGGACGGGAATCGGTTTACGAAAAAGATGATAGTCATGAAGTGAGCGATGATGCGTAGACTCGGGGTTGCCATCGCCGTCGTCATTCCCGCCCTCGTCGTCGCAGCCCGATCGTCCGTTCCCTGGGCCGATCCCGCCGCCGCGGAGGCCCGGCGCATCCGCGTGCGACTGTCCAGCGTCGAGCGCGAGCTACGGTCGAAGGACGTCTCCGCGTTGCCGGCCGCCCGGCGGGCGGCGCGCGCGCGCAGCCTCGATATCCTCCACGCGTACTGGACCCGCGGCGTCTTCCCCAAGAACACGGACTTCCCGGGCGAGCGGCTCCCGTACTTCGTCGACCGGTACGGGACGCGCTGCGCGATGGCCTATATCATCGAGCAGTCCGGGCGCGGGGACCTCGTGGCCCGCGTGGCGGCGGCCAACAACAACGCGCGGATCCGCGACCTGCAGGCCGACGCCGAGCTCGCCGCCTGGCTCCAGGAGAACGGGCTGACGGCCGCCGAGGCGGCGCGCATCCAGCCTGAATACGGGGGGCCGCCGACGGTCGTGCCGGACGCTGCGAGCGTCGGGTACGAGACCACCACGGGCGTGGCCGTGGGCGCCAACGTGGTGACGTTCGCGCTCAACGCCGCGCACGTCGGCGTGCCGCGCCGCCTCGGCGGCGTGCTTGGCATCGTCACCGGCGTGGCCGGCCTGGCCGCCGGCGCGCCGAACCTGGACGAGTCGGGCTCGCGCCGGACCCTCGGGTTCGTGAACGCCGGCGTCGGCACGGCGACGGCGCTGTTCGGCGTCTATCGGCTCGCGCATGGGCCCGGCCCGGAGTCGCGGGCGAGCGTCGGCACGTGGGTCGACGCGCGGGGTGTCCCCGGGCTGGGAGTGCACGTGCGCTTCTGAGGCAGGTCGCGCACGCCCAGGAGGCGGGGCTCTTGAGCGTCCGGCGGGGGTGATGAGCCCCCGCTTTCGTTTTTGACCGTGAGGCTGTCAGAACGGCATCTTTGAGCAGGCACGGAGGTTGCTTGGCGGAGCGGCAGAATGATCAGACCTGAACGCTTGACCGTGAAGGCCGCCGAGGCCTTGCAGCAGGCGGCCGTCCTGGCGCGCCAGCGGGGCAACCCCGTCGTGAACGACGCGCATCTTTTCTACGCCCTCTTGTCGCAGGACGACGGCATTGTCGTCCCGCTGCTCCAGAAGGCCGGCCTCAACGTCACGCAGCTGAAAGCCGAGACCGAACGGGAGATCGAGCGCTTCCCCAAGCAGTCAGGGAGCGCTGTCGAGCCGACGCTGGCGCGGGAGGTCACCCACGTCCTCGATCGCGCCGACGAGGAAGCGAAGGCGCTCGGCGACGCGTACGTCTCGACCGAGCACTTGCTCTTGGCACTCGCCGAGGAAAAGGGCACCACGGCGAAGCAGCTCTTGTCCGCCGCGGGCGTGGACCGCAATGACGTGATGGCGGCGCTCCAGGGGGTGCGCGGGACGCACCGCGTCACCGACCAGGAGCCCGAGCAGAAGTACCAGGCGCTGGAGCGCTTCACCCGCGATCTCACCGAGCAGGCGCGCAAGGGGAAGCTCGATCCGGTGATCGGCCGGGACGAGGAGATCCGGCGCGTGATGCAGGTGCTGTCGCGGCGCACCAAGAACAATCCCGTGCTGATCGGCGAGCCGGGCGTCGGAAAGACGGCGATCGTCGAGGGCCTTGCCCAGCGCATCGTGGATGGCGACGTGCCGGACTCGCTGCGCAACAAGCACCTGGTCGCGCTCGACCTGGGGGCGTTGGTCGCCGGCACCAAGTACCGCGGCGAGTTCGAGGAGCGGCTCAAGGCGGTGCTCAAAGAGATCACGAGCGCGGAGGGCAGGTACATCGTCTTCATCGACGAGTTGCACACGCTGGTGGGCGCAGGCGCGGCCGAGGGGGCGGTGGACGCGTCCAACATGCTGAAGCCGGCCCTCGCGCGCGGCGAGCTGCACGTCGTCGGCGCCACCACGCTGGACGAGTACCGCAAGCACATCGAGAAAGACGCAGCGCTCGAGCGGCGGTTCCAGCCGGTGTACGTGGGCGAGCCCTCGGTCGAGGACACGATCGCGATTCTGCGCGGGCTCAAGGAGCGCTACGAGGTGCATCACGGAGTACGGATCACGGATAACGCGCTCGTCGCGGCTGCGACGCTGTCCCATCGCTACATCGGCGACCGCTTCCTGCCCGACAAGGCGATCGACCTCGTGGACGAAGCGGCGAGCCGGTTGCGGATTGAGATCGACTCGCTGCCGCAGGAGATCGACGAGGTCGAGCGCAAGATCGTGCAGCACGAGATCGAGCTCGCGGCGCTGGCGAAGGAGAAGGACCCTGCATCGAAGGAACGGCGCGCCAAAGTGGAGGAGGAGCTTGCCGAGCTGCGCCGGCAGTCCCACGTGATGAAGGCGCAGTGGCAGGCGGAGAAGGACGCCATCGGAGGGCTTCAGGGCAAGAAGGCGCAGCTCGAGCAGCTCCGGGCCGAGGCGGATCAGGCGACCCGCAAAGGCGACCTGCAGAAGGCCGCCGAGATCACCTACGGCCGGATTCCGGCGCTCGAGCGGGAGATCGCCGAGGCGGAGAAGCGGCTCGGCGAGATCCAGCAGAAGGGCAAGTACCTGAAGGAGGAAGTGGATGCCGAAGACATCGCCGAGATCGTGGCGAAGTGGACGGGCATCCCCGTCACGAAGATGCTCGAATCGGAGCGCGAGCGGTTGACGCGGCTCGAGGCCGAGCTGGGCCAGCGCGTGGTCGGCCAGCCGGAGGCGCTCGCCGCCGTGGCGCACGCGGTGCGCCGGGCGCGGGCCGGGCTGCAGGACCCGAACCGGCCCACGGGGTCGTTCATCTTCCTCGGGCCGACGGGGGTCGGCAAGACCGAGACGGCGCGCGCGCTCGCCGAGTTCCTGTTCGACGACGAGCGGGCGATGGTGCGGCTCGACATGTCGGAGTACATGGAGAAGCACGCCGTGGCCCGGATGATCGGGGCCCCGCCGGGCTATGTCGGCTACGAGGAGGGCGGCCAGCTCACCGAGGCGGTGCGGCGGCGCCCGTACTCGGTCGTGCTGTTCGACGAGATCGAGAAGGCGCATCCCGACGTCTTCAACGTGCTGCTCCAGATCCTGGACGACGGCCGCCTCACCGACTCCCAGGGCCGCACGGTCGATTTCCGGAACACGGTGCTCATCATGACGTCGAACCTCGGCTCGCAGCACCTGCTCGAGGCCGAGTCGGTCGGATGGGAGCAGACGGAGACGAAGGTCCTGGAGCTGTTGCGCCATACGTTCAAGCCGGAGTTCCTGAACCGGGTGGACGACGTGATCATCTTCCGGCCGCTGTCGCGCGACGACATCGCCAAGATCGTGGACCTCCAGATCGGCCGCGTGCAGCGGCTCGTGGCCGATCGGAAGCTCAGCCTGGAGGTGACGGCGGCAGCGAAGCAGCTGCTCGTGGCCGAAGGGTACGACCCCGTCTACGGCGCCCGGCCGTTGAAGCGCGCGATCCAGCGGCTGCTTCAGAACCCGCTCGCGCTCGCGGTGCTCGAGGGGAAGTTCTCCGAAGGTGATCGGATCCGCGTGGATCGGGCGAAAGACGGCAACTCGCTCACGTTCGAGCGTGTCGCGGCTGACTCTCGCGAGCCCGCGCGTGCCTGAAGCCGGGACCCGGGGTCAGGGGCCCGGGGCGAGGGTCGGCACGCCGGCAGCGCCTCGAGACGTGGCCGGCATGGGTGCCGCCCTGGAGCAAGCGCGCGGCGCCAGCGTGGCGCACGAGGTGCCCATCGGCGCCGTCGTGATCCGCGACGGCGGCGTGGTTTGCCGGGCGCACAACGCGACCGTCGCCCGGCGCGACCCCACCGCGCACGCCGAAATCCTCGCCATCCAGCAAGCCCTCGCGGAGCTCGCCACGGACCGGCTGCCCGACTGTACCCTGTACGTCACGCTCGAGCCGTGCGCCCAGTGCGCGGGTGCGATCGTGCTGGCGAAGGTGGGTCGGGTGGTGTTCGGTGCCTACGACGACAAGGCAGGGATGGCCGGCAGCGTGGGGGACTTGTTGCGCCACCCCCGGCTCAACCATCGGCCGGAGGTGGTGGGGGGAGTGCGGGCGGACGAGTGCGGCGACCTGCTGGAGGCTTTCTTCAGGAGCAGACGGGGCTAGGGCCCCCGCTTCGCACCACCCGCGCGCTCCTCCAGCTTCGCGATCAGCTTTTCGATCTGGCTCTTCAAGCGCTTCAGCGCGGGCAGCACCTTCGGCTCGAGGTCGCGCTCGAGCTCGCGGCCCTCCTGCAGGAACTCCTTCATCAGGTCTCGCACCCGCTCGGCCAGCTGACGCCAGGTGGGCGGCGGTTCCGTCTCGGGCGGCGCGGCGTCGGGCTTGGTCGGCAACGTGTTCATGGAGCGTACCTCCTCGTGCAAGATACAGCGCGGGCCTGAAGCCGGCGTGCCCCTGGCTCAGGGGGCTCGAGGTGATACGGGCCCGGAGGGCGCCGGGGTTTCAGGGCTGGGTGGAGAGGGTGGGGAGCGATCCGAGTGAGGGCTACTGCCGGATCAGCACCATCCGGAGCGTCGCCGGGTCGTCCGTCGCGTCCCCGTTGAAGTCGTACTCCGCGTCGTTGGTCACGGCGGTCAACCTGTTCCCCGACAGGCTCACATCGAAGCGCACGGGATCCGGATCCCCATCGTCTCGCAACACCAACTGTCCGGCCTGCACCTCCCAGCTTCCAGCAAAGCTCTCCGGAATGCCTACAGCATGGAGTGTGAGGGTGTAGCGACCGTCCGATCGGAACACTGCCGTCAGGCCCGCCCCCTGCCCAGCGAAATCGACCACCTGCAGCGGGTTGTTCCTGTTTACGAACTCCATGTCCGTCGCTTCCCACGTCCCCACCAGCCGATTCGCGGTGATGCCGGTGACGTCGCCATCCCCACAGGCGATGGCGACCGCGAGTGCGCTCAGTCCGACCCAGGTACGCCGCATGAGCCCCCGAGCTGGGAGACGGGGTGATCATAGGCCCGCGACCCAGCTGCCGCAAGCACTGACAACGAAGCTGTTGATCAGGACGCGGACCTGAGGGCGTCCCCCAGCGCCGCCATCGCCGTGCCAAGCTGCGCGTCCGAGAGGTACGGTGCCGGTCTCAACCCTAGTCCACGCTTCGCAGTGGCCGTCGAAGGCGCAGTCCGGCCAGGCCCGATGCGAGTGCCCGGTCAGGAGCAGCCGCTCGCCCACCCGGAGGCGGCTATAAGTGGAGGGCAAGGGCGTGCCGGGGGACGCGGGTCGCGGCTCAGGTCGGGTCAGTTTCGCAAAGCGCGGTGGGGGTCATTTGGGGGCATCGGGGGGGATTGCTGTAAGTCGTTGCTGAGCTGGTTGTTGCGTGGACCGGGTGGAGCGGCACCGCAATTGCGTCGAGCCGAGTGCAGTCCGTCCCAAGGAGATCAAGGTACACATGTTCCTACTCGTGCGCTCGACCTCGCTCCGGTCTCGGGAGGCAGGACCGCATATGCCGGCGCGCTCCATGGGGTGGGTGAGCGCGACTGGGATCGCCGCCGCGGGGTTCAGCCTCATCGAGCTGCTCACCGTGCTGGCGGTCATGGGGGTCATGGCCGCGATCTTGACCAAGGCAGTGAGCGGCCCCTTTGGGAGCAGCACGCGCCGGGCTGCTGGCCGCGAAGTGACCGCGTACCTGTACCGGGCCCGCGCCATCGCGATCCAGCAGAGCCGGCCGACGCGACTGGTTCGCACGGGCAACGGCCTCAAGATTCTCGTCGACTCCTCCGACATCCTGCTGCAGCTCGGCTCCGTGCAGGACCTCGGGAATGCCTACGGCGTGACGCTGAGCGCCTCGCCCACGGATACCATCAAATTCGACCCCCGGGGGTTCGCGGTCGCAACCGCGCAGACCCAAAAGATCATGGTCAGGCGCGGGAGCGCCGTGGATACCCTGTGCGTGACCGGGCTGGGTCGCATCGCCGCGCGGAAGTGCTCATGATGCCTTGCGCCCGGCTGCGGGCTCCCCACACCGCGCGCTCGCAGTGCGGCTTCACGTTGGTCGAGCTGCTCGTCGCGGTCATGATCTTCTCCATCGGCCTCCTTGCCATGGTCGGAACGGCCTCGGTGATCCTGACGACGCTCGCGGGCTCGCAGGCGAGGACGATCGGGGCGAGCGTGGCGGAGTCGCGCTTCGAGCGGATCCGCGCCACTGCCTGCAAGGATCGGGCGAGCGGCTCGGCGGTGAGCCGAGGCATCGCTGAAACGTGGACCCGCGCCCAGCTGGCGCGCGCCGACGACGTCACTGTGACCGTCAGGTTCTTGACGAATCATCGACTTGCGACCCAGACCTTCCGGAGCTACGTGCCGTGCTGATTTCCGCGGTGGTCCGTGACGTGCGCGAGAAGGGCGTGGCCGTGCCGGCCGACCGGGCTGGTTTCACGCTGGTTGAGCTCCTGATCACGATGGCGCTCATCAGCCTGGTGGCGGGCGCGATCGTCACTCTCCTGGTCCGCCAGCAGCGGTTCTACCGCAGCACGTCGGTGGTGATCGACACGCGGCAGCAGCTCCGCCAGGCCGCCTCCATGCTCCCATCCGACCTGCGCGGCATCTCGAGCATCGGCGGCGACATCTACGCGATGAGCGACTCGTCGCTCGAGTTCCGGTCGACGTTCGGCGGCTCCATCGTGTGTGTCACCGATCCCGGAAAGAAGCGGGTCACGACGGTCCCCCGGCGGCTCGCCAAGGGCTCGGTGCTCACGAGCTGGTCCGTGACACCGTCGATTGGCGACTCCGTGGCGATCTACAACGACTCGACCAGCTCGGGCTCCGCAGACGACGTCTGGTCGCTCCACCAGATCACCAAGGTGACTATCCAGACGACCTACGACACCAACGGCTGCCCGGTCGCGACCGGCCTGGTGCAATTGGGCGATCTATCGACAAGCAACCCCAGCTATGAGCTCGGCCTGTCGCCGGCTCAGAGCATCAACATCAAGTCCGGCGCGGGGATGCGCTTCTTCCGGCGCGTGCACTACAGCATCTACTACCAGGCATCGGACGCGAAGTGGTACCTCGGCTACTACGACTGCGTGCCCCTCCGTTTGCCGGCGGTCTGCACCCCGATCCGGGCGATCGCCGGGCCGTTTCAACCGTACGCGACGAATGGGACCAGCGGGCTGCAGTTCGCGTACTTCGACTCGACCGGCGCGGTGACGACGACCCGCAGCGCCGTGGCGCGCATCAGCTTGGTCGCGCGGGGGAAGGGAGAGACCCTCGTCAATCTCACCGGGGGCGCATCCACGGTCTTCGGCGACTCGCTGCGCATCGAGGTGGGCTTGCGCAACCGCAGGTAATGCTAAGGAAAGAGGCGGCGTATGTACACGACAACGAAGGCCCGCAACGGAGTGGCGCTGATGATGGCCCTGAACGCCCTGGTCATCATCGGCGTGCTCGTCACGGGCGTGGTATTCGTGGTGACGCAGGACTACCGGATCGCCGCGAACACGGCGAGCTATGCGCGCGCCGCGGCGGCCACCGAGCTGGGCCTGAATCGCGTTCTCAACGAGTGGAACCTGGCCGACAACGCCCGGCTCAAGAGCGGTGACACGCTCCAGCGGGTCTATGCCACGAGCGGCGGCGGCAAAGCGACGGTGCTCGTCACGCGGCTCCCCGGGGTGTTCTACTCGATTGTCTCGGAAGGGCAGGCCGGGGCACGGGGGATCCAGGCCTCCGCCCGGCGCCGCTACGGGACGCTGTGTCGCCTCGACACGCCGAATATCCCCTTCATGGGTGCCCTCACCGGGCGCGGCAACATTCTCGTCGGCGGAAGCGCCCTCGTGAGCGGCAGGGACGTGACCCCCAGCGGGTGGAGCGACTGCCCGGCCGTCAGCGACGTCGCCGGCATCGTGATGTCCGACACCACCGCCGGGCTCAAGCTCCCCGGGTGCTCCATCGACAAGCATTGCGTCGACGGGGTCCCGAAGTTCATCCAGACGCCCGCCGCAGCCGACACGAACACGTACTTCAACTACGGGAACTCGACCTACCAGGATCTCGCCGCAATGGCGAACCTGACATTAGCGGGCGGGGTCACGCTGACCGGCATCGGGCCCGTGGTAGTCGGCGGGCAGTGCGCGAAAAGCGTAACGGTCAACTGGGGGGAGCCGAATCGCGCGAGCCCGGCGGGCGTATGCGAGAGCTACTTCCCCATCATCCACGTGCTGGGCAGCGTGCTCATCGCCAGCAACGGTAGAGGCCAGGGCATCCTGCTGGTAGACGGAGACCTGAACGTCACCGGCGGATTCACCTTCAAGGGGATCATCATCGTGCGCGGAACGCTGAACTCGTACGGGACCGGCGCGAAGCTAACGGGCGGGGTGATGGCGGCGGACGTCTCCATCGACGCGCAGTCCGACGTTCTCGGGAACAGCACGATCCAGTACTCGTCCTGCGTCGTCCAGACGGTGCTGCGGGCCTCGGCGTTCCCGAAGGCGGTCAAGCAGCGGGGCTGGGTGGACCTCTACTGAGGGCCCGCTAGCGCTAGCGGAGCGACCGGCCTGCGTCGCCCAACGCGTCGATCGCGGCGGTGAGCTGCGCGTCGGACAGGTAAGGGGCGGGTCCGAGCCTCAGCACGTTGCCGCGGTAGTCCGTGTGGACCCCGCCGTCCCGCAGCCGGCGGCTGAGGGTGGCGGCATGCCGTGAACGCAGGGCCAGAAAGCCGCCGATCTGATCCAGGGGGACCAACCGCTCCCGGCCGATGGTGCGCGGATCCGCGTCCAGCGCGTCGAACCCCAGTATCAAGAGCCCGACTTGATGCCGGCTGACCCGCCGCAGAAAGTCGGGCGTGAGTGCGTGCTCGTCGAAGAAGTCGAACACGCGCGCGCCGCGGTAGTGGCTGGTGGGGTCGTAGGTGGCGCCGGCGAAGCGCCCCGCGCCGGCCGGATAGGCGACGCGTCCCGTCCCCTCCGGTTCGGTGAGGGTGGCGAATTCGGCGAACCAACCGGTGACCGCGGGCCGCAGCGCGCAGTCCGGCGGGATCCGCAAGAAGCAGTTGCCCTCCCCCAGCTGGCAGTACTTGTAGCCGCCCCCGACTACGTAGGCACCCTCGAGCCGCTCGCGCCGCAGCGAGAAGGGCACGACGTTGAGCGCGTGATAGGCGTCGACCAGCAGCTCGGCGCCCACCCGCCGGCACGCCTCGAGCACCTGGCCGAGGCCGGGCACCACGTGGGCGTTCTCGTACAGCACGGCGGAGACGAGCACCGCCGCGGTACGGTCGTCGACTTCCCCACACAGCCGCTCGGGGAGCGTGGCGGCCGGGAGGGCCGCGACTTTCGTGACTTCGATCCCCTCCTCGGACAGGCGGTCGAGCTGGCGGCGGATCGTGTGAAACTCGCCTGTGGTGGTGACGAGGCGCGGTCGTTGCTTGAGGGGCAACGCCGACAGCCATCGCACCACCAGCTCGTGGGTGTTGGCGCCGAGGGCGATCGCTCCGTCCGTATCGTCCAGCAACCCGGCGAACCCGCGACGCACGCGCTCTGCTTGCGCGAACGCTCGCTCCCACTTCTCGTCCACATACGCCGCTGCGTCGGTCCACGCCGCGCAGTGGCCATCGAAGCCGCAGTCCGGCCAGGCCTGATGCGAGTGCCCTGTCAAGAGCAGCCGCTCGGCCACCCGGAACCGGCTGTAGTGGGGGGCGAGGGCATTCGGGCTCCGGTACAGCGCTGCGGGTTGGATCACCTGGTCTAGAGCTCGGTGCGGATCGCCCACAGGTCGGGGAACGCGGGCCGGTTCAGGGTCGTCATCAGGTATTCGGCGCCGCTCGAGCCACCGGTCCCCGGCCTCGTGCCGATGGTGCGCTGGACCATCTTCACGTGCCGGTAGCGCCACTCCATAAAGCCCTCGTCAAAGTCGATGAGGCGCTCGCAAATCAGCGTGCCGATCGGATCGCCGCGGTACAGGCCGATCAGGATCGCCTGCACCTCGCGCGACGGCTGGACCGGCTGCGTGACGTCGCGCTCGAGCAGCGCCCGGGGGACGGGGCAGCCGTTCGCCGCGAGGTAGTGGAGAAACGCATCCCACAGCGTGGGCTGGCGGTAGCGGGCCTCCACCCGCCGCCGGTGCTCGCCGCCTGCGGGGTAGCGCTCCAGGGTGGCGGGATGCTTCACTCCCAGCACGCACTCCAGCTCCCGGAACTGGAACGAGTGGAAGCCGCTCCCGGCCTCGAGGCGGTCGCGAAACGACAGGAACTCGAGCGGCGTCATCGTCTCGAGGATGTCGATCTGCGCGACCATCACCTTGAGGATCGTGAGCACCCGCTTGAGGGTGGACTGCGAGCGCGGCGCATCGTTGGCGCGTAGCAGCCGCATGAGGTAGTCCAGCTCGTGGAGCATCTCCTTGAACCACAGCTCGTAGACCTGGTGGATGATGATGAACAGGGTCTCGTCGTGCTCGAGCGTCCCCTCGCGCGGCTGTTGCAGCGCGAGCAACTGGTCGAGCTGGAGGTAGCTGGCGTAGGTGACCGGCTGCCTCATTGAAACCTCGGTGTGTACCTGTTCAGCGTCTCGTACGGGTCGGGCCAGGGCAGGGGATAGCCGAGCTCGTGGGCGGCGTGGCGCGTCCAATAGGGGTCCCACAGGTGCGCGCGCGCCAGGACGCACAGGTCGGCCCGGCCCGCCGCGAGGATGCTGTTCACGTCCATGTAGCTCGAGATGTTCCCCACCGCCATCGTCGGGATGCCGGCCTCCTGGCGGATGCGGTCGGCGAAGGGCGTCTGGAACTGGCGGCCATAGACGGGCTTCGCGTCCGGGACGGTCTGGCCGGCCGAGACGTCGACGATGTCGCAGGCGTGGGCCTTGAGGAGCGCCGCCACGGCCACGGCGTCCGCCGACTCCATCCCGCCCGGCGCCCAGTCCACGGCGGAGATGCGGACCGAGATCGGCTTGTGGGCGGGCCACGCCTGCCGCACGGCGTCGAACACCTCGAGCGGGAAGCGCATCCGGTTCTCGAGCGAGCCGCCATATCCGTCGCGCCGCCGGTTCGTGAGCGGCGACACGAAGCTCGCCAGCAAGTAGCCGTGCGCAAAGTGGATCTCGAGGATGTCGAACCCGGCTTCCTCGGCCCTGAGCGCCGCCCGGACAAAGTCGTCGCGCACCCCGTCCATGTCGGCCCGGTCCATCTCTTTCGGGACCTGGCTGTAGGGGAAGTACGGGACCGGTGAGGCGGCGAGAATCGGCCAGGCGCTTTCGTCCAGCGGCTCGTCCATCCCTTCCCAGGCGAGGCGGGTAGCGCCCTTGCGCCCCGCGTGGCCGAGCTGCAGGCCGATCTTGGCGAGGCTATGGGTGTGGACGAAGTCGACGATCCGCTTCCACGCGGCGACGTGGGCGGGCTGGTAGATGCCGGTGCAGCCGGGGGAGATGCGTCCCTCCGGGCTGACGTCGGTCATTTCGGTGAACACGAGCCCGGCGCCCCCGATGGCGCGGCTGCCGAGGTGGACGAGGTGCCAGTCGTTCGGGGTGCCGTCCACGGCGCAGTACTGGCACATCGGCGAGACGACGACGCGGTTCTCGAGCAGGAGGTTACGCAGCCGGAGCGGCGTGAACATGGGCGGCGGGGCCGGGTCGGTCGGCACCGCCGCGCCGCTTTGCCGGGCTGCCTGTTCGGCGAACCAGCAGTCGATCCGCGCCACGAAGCCCGGATCGCGGACCTTCAGGTTGTCGTGCGTGATCCGCAGGCTGCGGGTGAGGAGATTGAAGGCGAACTGGATCGGCTCGAGGGTCATGTAGCGCTCGGTGTCCTCGAACCACTGCAGGCTCACCTGGGCGGCGCGTTGCAGGCTCTCGACCGCGGGCCGGCGCTCCTCCTCGTAGGCGGCGAGCGCGGTGGGGACGTCGCGCTGCCGCTCGAGCGCCTGCGCGAGACTGATCGCGTCCTCCATCGCGAGCTTGGTCCCCGAGCCGACGGAGAAGTGGGCGGTGTGCGCGGCATCGCCCACGAGGACGACGTTGCCGTGATGCCAGCGCTCGTTCTTCACCGTCCCGAAGTTGCGCCACAGGGAGCGGTTCTTGAGCAGCCGGTGGCCTTCCAGCTCAGCGGCGAACAGGCCCTCGCAGAAGGCGAGGGTCTCGTGCTCCGTGGCGCGGTCCAAGCCGGCGGCCCGCCACGTCGCCTCGGTCGTTTCGACGATGAACGTCGAGTGCCCGCGCTCGTACTGGTAGGCGTGCACCCGCCACAACCCGTGCCGGTCCCGCTTGAAGTAGAAGGTGAAGGCCGGGAAGCGGCGCGTCGTGCCCAGCCAGACGAACCGGTTCGGCCGCCATTCGACGGTCGGCTGGAAGTGGTGCGTGAAGTGCTGCCGGACGACGCTCGAGAACCCGTCGGCGCCCAGGACGAGGTCGGCGTCCAGGTACGGTGCGATGTCCCGTACTTCCAGGCCGATCCGGACACGAACCCCCAGCTCGTCGGCGCGGCGCCCCAGGATGTCGAGCAGCTTCTGGCGGGCGAGGCCGCTGAACCCGTGGCCGGTGGAGCGGATGACCGTGCCGTTGTAATGGATGTCGATGTCGTCCCAGTGGTAGTAGCCCCGCGCCATCGCCTCGAACGTCGGCCGGTCGGCCTCGGCGAGGTTCTCCTGCGTGGCGTCGGAGAAGACGACGCCGAAGCCGAACGTGTCGTCGAAGCGGTTGCGCTCGAGCACGGTGACGTCGTGGGCGGGCTTCGCCTTCTTCATGAGGATGGCGAAGTACAGGCCGGCGGCCCCGCCGCCGATGCACACGATCCTCACGGGCTACCCGCCGCCTTGATCAGCTGCCCGGCGATGACGAGGTGCTGGATCTCCGTGGTGCCCTCGTAGATGCGCAGCGCGCGCACCGAGCGGTACAGGCGGTCCACCGGGTGCGACGCCAGCACCCCGCGCCCGCCCACGACCTGCACGGCCGCGTCGACGATCCGCTGGGCCGCCTCCGTGGCGAACGCCTTGGCCGTCGCCGCCTCCAGCGTGACCCGTGCCGCCCCGCGGTCCGCCTCCCAGGCGGCGCGATACGCGAGCAGGCGGGCCGCGGTGAGGTCGATCGCCATGCGCGCGAGCTTCTCCTGGATCAGCTGGAACTCCGCGAGCGGCTTGCCGAACTGGCGGCGCCGCAGCGCGTGGTCGAGGGCCTCGTCGAGCGCCCGCGCCGCCATCCCGCACGCCGCCGCGGCCACGGTCGCGCGCAGGCGGTCGAGCGTCGCGAGCCCCAGCCGGTAACCCGCTCCCTCTTCCCCCAGCAGGGAGGCGGCGGGCACGCGGCAGTCGGTGAAGGCGATCTCGCCCAGCGGATGCGGCGCGCTCAAGACCTGCGGCCCCACGAACCGGAGCCCCGGGGTCTCGGCGGGAACGACGAAGCAGGAGATGGCCTTCGCGCCCGGTGAGGCCCCGGTCGCCGCGAACACCGTGTAGAAATCCGCGATCCCGGCATTGGAGATCAGCGTCTTGGTCCCCCGAAGAATGTAGTCGGGCCCGTCGCGCCGCGCCGTGGTGGAGAGGGACGCCACGTCCGACCCCGCGTCGGGCTCCGTCATGGCGAACGCCGCCATCGCCCGGCCGTGGCGCACCGCGGGGAGCCACCGCTCCTTCACGTCCACGCTCCCGGCCAACACGATGGGCAGCGAGCCGAGCGCCTGGAGGGCGAACACGGCGTCGGCGAGCGGCGACGCCGCGGCCAGCGCCTCACGGATCAGGCAGCAGGCCCGCAGGTCCTGGTCGGTGATGGGTGCGAACCAGCCCGCCCCACCGAGCAGCGCGAGGACCTGGCGCGCCTGGACGCGCGCCGCCGCGTCGTTCGCCGGCTCCGGCAGCGGGGCGATCTCCCGGGCGCTGAACTCGGCGATCTTCGTTGCCAGCTCCACGTGGCGGTCGTCGAGGAATGCGCGTACCGTGGCCGGATCGGGCGTCGTCATAATGCCGCGCGCTACACGAACCGGGGCTCGCGCTTCGCCCGGAACGCCTCGTAGGACTCGCGGAAGTTGGGGTGCTCCATCAGCTCGGCCTGCACCTCGGCCTCGGAGGCGAGCGCCGACTCCAGGTCAAGGGCCCTGTTTCGTGACTCCGAGGGCGGGGGAGGGCCCGCGAGCCAGCTGCTCCGCGAAGGTCGTCGCCACGGCGAGCGCGCGATCCGGGGGAGGGGGGACCACGCGGTTGTACAACCCGATCCGCTCGGCCGTCGGCGCGTCGATGAAGTCGCCGGTCAAGAGCAGCTCGGTCGCGCGTCCGAGACCCACCAGCCGCGGGAGGAGCCAGGCGGCTCCCATGTCGGCGCCCGAGAGCCCCACGCGCGTGAACAGGAACGCGATCTTCGCCGTGTCGGCGGCGATCCGCACGTCGCACGCCGCGGCGATCACCGCGCCCGCGCCCGCCACCGTGCCGTTGAGCGCCGCCACGACCGGACGGCGGCATCGCCGGATGGCGAGGATCAGATCGCAGGTCAGCCGGGTGAATTCTTGCAATGCCGCGCGGTCGCGCCCGAATAACGCGCCGATGATGTCCTCCACGTCGCCGCCCGAGCAGAACGCCCGACCCGCGCCCGTGATGACCACCGCCCGCACCCCGGGCTCCGTGTCCAGCGCCCGGAAGGCGTCGCGCAGCTCGGCGTACACCTCGAAGGTCAGGGCGTTGAGCCGCTCGGGCCGGTTGAGCGTGATCGTCGCCACGCCGGTCTTGGGGTCCTGCTGGTATAGGAACGACCTGGGGACTATGGGCATGCGTCCTCCTACGGTAACACCGCCGTTGCCTCTATCTCGACCAGCGCGCCTTCGTCCACGAGCGCCGTCACCTGCACCAGCGTGACCGCGGGATAATGCCGGCCCATGTGCCTGCGGTGCACCTCTCCCAGCCGCTTGCGGCCGGCGCGATACGCTTCGAGGTCCGTGACGTAGACCGTCAGGCGCGTGATGTGCTCCGCGCTCCCGCCGGCCCCGGCGACCACGGCGAGCACCCGCGCGAGCGCGCGGTCCCACTGGTCCACCAGCCCGCTGCCCGAGACCCGGCCCGCCGCGTCGAGCGGTGCCTGGCCCGCCACGAACAGCACGCGGCCGCCCGCGGGCGCGAGCATCCCATGGTTGAACCCGCGGGGCGGGCCGAGGCCGTCGGGATTGACGATCTCCAGGCTCACGCCGCCGCGCTCGCGTCGATCGTGATCGCCGCTCCGTTGATGTGGCCGGATCGCCGCTCGCACAGGGCCAGGATCGCCTCGGCCACCTCTTCGGGCGGAATCAGGCGCCGCTGGGACGTCGTCCCCAGCATGGCCGCGAGCGCCTCCTCGCGCGACTTCCCCGTCTTCGCCATCACCCGCTCAACGGATTCGCGCGTCATCTCCGTGTTCACGTAGCCGGGGCACACCGCGTTGCAGGTCACGCCGGTGCCGGCGACCTCTGCGGCGACCGAGCGCGTGAAGCCGATCACGGCGTGCTTCGCGGCGCTGTAGGCGGCGATGTAGCGCGCTCCCGAGAGCCCCGCCATCGACGCGACGTTCACGATCCGACCCCAGTCTCGCTCGAGCATCCCCGGCAAGAACGCCTGCGTGCAGAGGAAGGTCCCGGTGGCGTTGACCGCCATCACCCGCTGCCAGTCGTCGAGCGTGAGCCGGTGGAGCGGAGCGCTGTGACCGACACCGGCGTTGTTCACCAGGATGTCCGCGCGGCCGAGGTGCCGGACGGCGGCCTCGGCGAGGGCCCGGACGCTCGCGGGGTCGGTGACGTCGCAGGGGACAGCCCACACGCGCCGGCCGGTCGCCCGGATCGCCGCGGCCACGGCCTCGAGCTTCGGCCCCGTGCGCGCGGCGACCACGACGGCCGCCCCCTCCGCGGCGAGCGCGCGCGCCACCGCCGCCCCGATCCCCTGGCTCCCCCCGGTGACGACGGCTGCGGTCCCGTCCAGCCTCATCGCGCGAGCTCGGCCAGGACCGCTTCGGCGAGAATTGCGCCGAGCAGCGTGATCGTTTCCCGGCCCTCCCCGGCTGTCGCGTCAGCCGGGGCGCCGAAATAGCCTTGCGGTCCCCCGGCGTCCTCGAAGGTCGTCACCCCTGCCGCGATCGCCGTCGACAGCGAGCGGGGGTTGGGAGTCAAGCGCCGGCGGATCTCTTCCCGAACCTCTTGGGGCCGGGCCTCGAGGACCACCGACGTTTCGAACTGTCCGGCATGGCAGGCGCCGCTCTTGAATTCCGCGGTGAGCCGCGACGCCCACGGTTTCCGGGTCAGGTCGGGGAACGCGACGCGCCCGTCCTGCCGCCCCCGAATCCGCTCCACCGCTCGGTGCACCGCGCCCAGGTGCGCGGGGTCCAGGTGCGCGTTCGCGATCGCCAGCACGCGCAGCTCGTGCCGGGCGAGGGCGTCCGCGATTCCCACGATCAGCTCGGCCACGGTGTCCGGCGCGAGCGTGAGCGTGCCCGAGAACGCGGCCGCGAACCCCGCCGCAGTGTAGGCGATGGCCGGCAGCACCAGCACGTCGTATCCGCGCGCGGCCAGCCGCTCGGCGCCCGCACCGGCCATCGCCTGAGCGATGATGATGTCAGTGGCGAGCGGCAAATGGGGGCCGTGCGCTTCGATCGCGCCGACCGGCAGCACCGCGACCGTCTTCGTCCGGTCGAGTGCACGGACCTCCTCCCACGTCAGCCGGGCTAGCTCGAGAACCGGCATCGGCGCATTATCCCACCCATGGCCTTCGAGCCACCCGAGCAATTCAACATGGCCGACTACTTTCTCGACGCGCGGGTGCGCGACGGGCAGGGAGACCGCACGGCGCTCCTTACGGATCGCGGCTCATTCACCTATCGGGACGTCCAGGCCCAGGCGAACCGCTTCGGGCACCTGCTGCGCGGAGCCGGAGCGGAGCCCGAGCGGCGGGTGCTGATCGCGCTTCCCGACGGGCCGGAGTTCGTCGCCGCGCTGTTCGGTACCCTCAAGATTGGGGCGGTGGTGGTGATGGTCAACCCGCAGCTCGCGCCGGACGCGATCGCGTACTTCTACGCCTATACGCGGGCGAGCGTGGCGGTGGTCGATCGTGACAGTGGCGCGCCGTTCCAGGCCGCGGCCGATCGGGCGCCGCACCTGAAGCGGCTGCTCGTGATCGGCGACCCGGCCGCGGCGCAGGACCTCGAGCGAGCGCCGGACCGGTTGGACACCTTTCCGAGCCATCGCGACGACCCCGCAATCTGGCTGTTTTCCGGCGGCACGACGGGTCAACCCAAGGCCGTGGTCCAGACCCACCGGGCGTTCACCAACACGACGGAGTGCTACGCCAAGGGGGTGATCGGCTATCGCGAGTCCGACGTGACGATCTCCGTGCCCAAGCTCTTCTTCGGCTACGCCACGGGCTCGAACCTCCTGTTCCCCTTCGCGGTGGGCGCGCGGGCAGTGCTGTTTCCCGAGCGGTGCACGGCAGACGTCCTGTTCGAGAAGATCCAGAAGTTCCGGCCGACCATCCTCATCAACGTGCCCGCGATGATCAATCAAATGGTGGGCCACCCGGACGCCGGACGGCAGGATCTCTCCTCCCTGCGGCTCGCGACCTCGGCGGGCGAGGCGCTGCCGGTCGAGCTGTACGAGCGCTGGCAGGCCGCGTTCGGGGTGGAGCTGCTCGACGGCCTCGGCACGGCGGAAATGTGGCACATCTTCCTGTCCAACCGCCCCGGCGCGGTCAAGCCCGGCACGCTGGGACAGGTCGTGCGGGGCTTCGAGGTCAAGGTGTGCGACGACGACGGGCGGGAGCTGCCGGACGGCGAAGTCGGGATGCTCTGGGTCCGGGGCGGGTCGCGCGCGATCGGGTACTGGCAGCAGATGGACACCACCAAGCAGGCGTTCCGCGGGGAGTGGTACGTCTCCGGGGACATGATCCGCCGCGACGCGGAGGGCTACTTCACCTACTGCGGCCGCGCGGACGACATGCTGAAGGTCTCGGGGAAATGGCTCTCGCCCCAGGAGGTCGAGAACTGCCTGCTCCAACACCCGACTGTGAAGGAAGTCGCCGTGGTGGGCGTGGTAAGCGTTGGGGGACTCACCAAGCCGCACGCGTACGTGGTGGCGAGCGAGCGGCGAGCGGACCTGGCCGAGGAGCTGAAGGCATTCGTGCGGGAGCGACTGGAGCCGTACAAGGCTCCGCGGGAAGTCGTGTTCCTGGATGCGCTGCCGCGCACGCATCTCGGCAAGGTGGACCGGGGGCGGCTGCGGGGGAAGTAGCTGCACCTCGGTTATCGCATAATCAACACCCCGTTCCGAAGCACTCATTAGGCAGCGGGCACCTGCACGTGACCAAGTACGCGGTCGTGATCTACGGTGAGAACTGCGTCTTGTGGGACCCACGCTCCCGTCCTCATTGGTTCTACACCGTACGGTACGTCACCGCGCCCAACGAGGCTCGAGCGGAGCAACTGGCTCTCAGCCTGGTGCGATCCGACCGACGCCTCATTTGCGCGGTCCGCAACTCCACGGACGATCCCGTTCGCCTTTTAGTCGAGGAGGTAGAGATCTTCGACTCCTTCCCAGATGGTATCGACTTGTTGCCGGGCTTTGCCTACTGCCGGGACGATACGCCCCTTGAGGATGTAGTGTGAGCCGCTGCCTAACAAGCGCTTGAAGCTGGCGGGCCTATCGTTCTTAACGGAAGCGGAGTGTTGTGCCCTGGCGGGCACGAACCGTCGTTCAATGGCACGGCGCGCGGCGGGCGAGTCGCCCGCAGCTTAAGCGCGATCCGTTATCAGCTGTTAGGTAACACTTTCCCCTTGTGATTCCCGCCTTCGCGGCGGGCGGCGCGGCCGAAGGGATCCACGATCCGGCCCGTCGTTTCGTGAAGCCGGCCGAGCCAGACCGGGGGAAGTACACCTCCCAGAGTCCGTCATCAATTTCCTCGACGCCGCGTGGCGGCATCACGCGCCGCGCGTCAGAGGTAGCTGAGCCACCACGCCCGGCGCGCCCGCTTGAGGCGCGCGAACCAGCGACACAGCGGATACATCGCGACCACAACGAGCAGCCACGCCACGTACACGCCCGGCAGCGGCACGCCGTGCCATTCGGGGATGGAGCCGGGGTCGTGCACGACGGGAATGCGCCGCAGCTCGCCTCCCTGCACCAAGGCGAGCGCGATCGCCAACACGTGGGCCAGGCAGATGTGCACGACATAGTAGAACAGCGGCACCTGGCCGTACACCGAGAGCCACCGTGCCACCCGGTGACGCGCGCCCTCCACGAGCGCCAGCGCCACGAGCGCCGGCCCCAGCGTCATCAGGAGAAAGTCGAGCGAGGGCGGATACTTTCGCGTGTTCAGGAACGACGCGACCGTGAGCGCCGCCGACCGCTGCTCGCTCCAGGCCACGGGATCGCCATATGTGTTGATCGCGCGCACGACGATGAAGAGCACCGTCGCCGCCACGCCCACGCGGATCAGGAACGCGCGCCGCTTCCCGGCCTCCCAGCGATAGACGTCGGCCAGCACCCATCCCAGGGCCATGACCGCCGCCCACGGAATCAACGGGTACGCGATGAACAGCTTGCCGGGAATCGCGAACCCGGGCACGTGAAGCACGTGCCAGAGTGGAGCAAGCGCGCCCCACGCGTCGGGACGCACGCTGTCGAGTACGTTGTGCGTTGCGATCATCAGCAAGGACCCGGCGGCGACGACGCTTCGCGGCAGATGAATCAGGGCCGCCATGAGGAGCATCGACAATCCGAGCGCCCACAGGACGAGCGCGAACGCAGGGATGAGCCGAAACCCGAATTGCCATCCCGCCGCGGTGATCACCAGGTCGAGGATCACCAGCCAGATCCCGCGGACGACCAGAAAACGGCTGATCTCCCCCGCCGGTTTGCCGCGATGCATGGCGAGGCCGATGCCGACGCCGGCGAGCAGCGCGAACGCGGGAGCGCAGAAGTGCGTCACCCAGCGGGTGGCGAACAGCGCAGCGCTCGCCTGGGCGAGATTCTCCGGCTGCACGCGGATGTTCGTGACGTAGTCGCGGACATGGTCCAGCGCCATGAGGACCATGACGGCGCCGCGGATGACGTCGATCGACGCGACACGCGCTGGCGTGGTGGCGGCGTGGAGTGTGCGGGCCGCTCCTTCGGTGACGGCGCCGACGGGCTGGCCTGCGTCCGGTCGCATGCGGGCTCACTGGCCTGAGTGGGAAAGGGGCAACGTAGGAGCGCAGGCCACGACACACAAGCCGCTGACGCGTCCTTGCACCGGCTTGGCGCACGTAGATTATGGGATGTTCTCCCCCTGCGTGCGGACGGTGCCCACCCGACGAAGCGCCTCCCAACCACGGCCGCACGCCTAGACGTGTTGTACTTTGCAAAACAAAGTACTTGACAAAAGCAGCAACTTTGCGAATATTGGACCCATGAGCGAAAAATCTGAGGATTGGAGCCCGTCATCGGGTGCGGTGCAGGGCGAGCCCAGGCTGCTCTGGGCCACGGCGGCGGCGGTGGCGGGCTTCGGAAACTGGATGCTGTACGATGCCCTGCCCGGAATCAACTGGGTCCTGTGGACCGGCGCGGCCGTGGCCGGCCTGCTCGTGTTTTCCCGCCCGCGCGGCCATCCTCCGCGGTCCGTCCTGATCATGCGCGGCGCCCCAATCGTGATTGCCGGAGCGGCGGCGGTGACCGCCAGTCCGCGCCTGTGGGCGCTGATCTGCCTGGCGATCGTCTTCTTCCTGGCGATGCAGATGTTGCTGACCGCCGGCCCTTCGCCCCGATCGATCACAGCCCGTTTCGCCGCGACCGCGCCGCTGGTGGCACTCAGGATCGCGGCGGTTCAGGCGATGCGCCGTGGCGTCGAAGCTACGCATCTCATCCGGTCGACTCGGGCACGGGCGTGGGTCCGGGGTCTGGCCATCACCCTGCCGGTGCTGGTCGGCTTCGCGCTGCTGCTCGCGGGGGCGGATCCCGTCTTCGCGGCGTGGCGGGACGCGGTCGGAGACCTCGTCGCGAGCTGGGAATTCGTGCCGCGCGTGGTGTTTTTCATGGCCCTTCTCGTGGTCGTGCTCGGTGCCTATGGATACGCGTCAATCGAGTCGGGAAGCTCCCCCGCGATGGAGGGCAAGGCCCCCGATCGATGGCTGGGATCGACCGAGCGCGGCATGCTGCTCGCCGGCGTCGCCGCGCTGTTCTGGCTGTTCCTGGCGCTTCAGTTGGGCTATCTCTTTGGCAACCTCCCCCGGATCCCCGCCTCCGGGATGACCTTCGCCGAGTATGCCCGGCGTGGCTTCGGCGAGCTATCCATCGTCGCCTCCGCGAGCGCGCTGCTCATCGTTGGCTCTGAGCGATATGGGAATGACGATGGGCGCGGGCGCACCCTGCGCCTTCTGACCTTCGCGGTCATCGCGGCGGTGCTGCTGCTTCTCGGCTCCGCCTTCCGCCGGGTGTGGCTGTACGAGGCGGCCTACGGATTCACCACGGCGAGGCTGTATGCCCAGGTCTACATGTGCGCGGTCGCCGTGGGCCTGGTAATGCTCTCCCTCGAGGTCGCCAGGGACTTCGATGCGGGCCGTCTCTTCCGCCGCGCGGCCGCGGCGGTCACGATCCTCTTCGTCGCGCTCATCTACTGGAACCACGAGGCCTGGATCGCGAGCCGGAACATGGACCGCTTCGCGAGCACGGGAAAGCTCGACGTCACCTATCTGACGCGGGGTCTGTCGCCTGACGCCATCCCGGCGATCGCGGAGCGGCTCCCTTCGCTCCCCGAACCGATGCGCTCCGACATCCGTCGCGCCGTGCGGGAGCGGTATGTCGCGCGCAACGAAGGTCGGCAACGAACCTGGTTCGAGTGGAATCTGGCCAGTAGCCGGGCGCGGCAGGCTCTGAACGCGAGCTTCGCCTCTCCCTAGCTTTCGCCTCAGCCGAAATCCCTACCCAGGCCCGTCGGTTCACGACTCCGCAACATCGGTCCCGAGGGGCAGCTATTCAGCTCCGAGCGACGGGATTCGCGTATCCGCGTATACGATTCCGGGGGGATGCTTCATCGTGACAATAGGATGAGAGGGGCAGGGTCCCGGCGAGTTTCCAGGATTGTCGCATATCGGTCTGGCAGGCGACATCCTACGCCAGACGCTGGTGCCGCCTAACCAGCAATTGCAGCGGGATGAGGCGGCCGGCGTCCGCATCTGTGACAAAGCTTCCCGTTTGACCCCGCTCATGGAAGCCAGCCGGTTGAACCGGCAGGAATATGGGGGCGGGAGGTCCGGTGGCCAAGGGCAGCGGGACCACCTCTCTAGAGATGGCCGAATCGTTCTGGGCCCTGTACAATAGAAGGGTCGACGCAATTCTCGTTAGGCCGCGCGCAGCGATTGACACGAGGAGTCCACTATGGAGCCGCGCACGTGGCAACTGGCTGCTGTCGGCCTGGGTCTCGGTGCACTCGCTGGATGTGCGAGCTCCAATGGGCCGAACCTGCCTCCTTGCGCCGGTCCAGTCACGCTCGCAGCAACCTCCGCTCTCGAGCCTAGCTTCGCGTGGACGCCCAACTGTCTCGTCGACCAACTCACTCTCGAAGAGGACATCGCGCCGTCTGCGGGAGGTCCTCAGCCGAGGTGGGCGATGAGATCTCGGGTGACCGGCCAGGGGACCCCCGGGCCGCTCCGCTACGGCGACGTGCCCGCGAGCATGGAGGAACTCCTCAGCCCGGCGACCTTGGTCGCCGGTCGTGAGTACAGTGCCCGCGTCTTTGCCGGTACAGTGGTGGTGGGTCAGGCAGTATTCAGACCATAACCCGTCAGGCAGCGCAGGCGTATCAGGCTTTTAAGAGAGAAAGGCCACATGGAACCAGGTGTGTTTCTTGCTGCGCTCCTAATATTCGTGGGGATTCCCGCTCTCACGGTCTTCAAGATCGCTCGGCTGCGTGCCACTCGTCTTCAATCACCATCGGCCGACGTCACGGAGCGGCTCGAGGCAGTTGAACATCGCGTCGAGGACCTCCAACAGGAGCTAGCGGAAACACAGGAGCGTCTCGATTTCGCCGAGCGTCTACTCAGCAAGGCACGGGAAGAGCGGCGGATTGGCAGCTAGAGGCGACTCCACCCTCGACGCTCCCGGATGCTCCACCAGCTGCTCGCAATGCACGCCGTTGGCCTCCTTGAGCCCGGTGAACTGGCAGGCTTTACGCCGCGGACTCGGATAACCATCGATGGCCTCGCGAAGGAGGTCACGCGCTGAGAAAGCCCGGATCTTCCTCGTGGTCTTTGCCGTCCCGACCGCAGCTGCGCTCATGGTGTGGTGGCTCACGCGGGGTTAGGTTCCAGCCCCGCTAGCTGGAATGCGCGTACGGACACGTCGATCGGTGATTGCATCGTCACTCTTCATCCACCACGGACGATCGCTGGGTTGTCGCCGGGCGTCGGCCATGATGCGGCCTGATGAGCGCGAGCGCCTCAACGCCGCCCTCGCCGGCCGCTACGCCGTCGAGCGAGAGCTCGGCAGCGGGGGAATGGCCACGGTGTACCTCGCCGACGACCTGAAGCACCGCAGAAAGGTGGCCGTCAAGGTGCTCCGGCCCGAGCTGGCGTCCGCCATCGGGCCCAACCGATTTCTGCGGGAGATCGAGATCGCCGCCAAGCTGAATCATCCCCACATCCTGGCGCTGCACGACTCCGGCAAGGCTGACGACTTCCTCTTCTACGTCATGCCCTACGTGAAGGGCCAATCCCTGCGCCACAGGCTCCACCGCGAGAAGCCGCTTCCGATCGAGGAGGCCGTCAGCATCACCCGCGACGCCGCCCTGGCCCTCGACCACGCCCACGCTCAGGGGGTGATCCATCGGGATGTCAAGCCGGAGAACATCCTTCTCTACGAAGGGGAGGCGATGGTCGCGGACTTCGGGATCGCCCTGGCGGTGAGCGGCGCGGCGTCGGGAGGGCAGCGGCTCACCGAGCGTGGAGTCTGGGTGGGGACGCCCGAGTACATGAGCCCGGAGCAAGCTCTGGGTGAGGATTCGCTGGATGCCCGCAGCGACATATACAGCCTGGGCTGCGTCCTGTACGAACTGCTGGCCGGCGAGCCGCCGTACACGGGTCCCACGGCGCAGGCGGTGATCGCCAAGCGTCTGGCCGGTCCGGCGCCCGGCGTGCGGCGCCTCCGGGCCACCGTACCGGCGGGCGTCGAGCAAGCGCTCCTGAAAGCGCTCGCGACGGTCCCGGCCGACCGGTTCGCCTCGGCCGCCGCGTTCGCGGAGGCGCTCACCCGGCCTCGAGCGGTCCATCCGACGCCCAAGTCCGTCGCGGTGTTGCCGTTCACTAACCTGAGCCCGGACGCCGAGAACGAGTACTTCGCCGACGGGATCACCGAGGACGTCATCGCCCAGCTGTCGAAGATCCGCGCCCTCAAGGTGATCTCCAGCACTTCGGTGATGCCGCTCAAGCAGCGGGACCAGAGCCTGCGTGAGATCGGAGCCCGGCTGGGGGTCGCGGCCGTGCTCGAAGGGAGCGTCCGGCGCGACGGAGACCGGGTGCGCATCGTCGCCCAGCTGATCGACGCCGAGACGGACCACCACCTCTGGGCGGAGACCTATGACCGGCAGCTCACGGACATCTTCGTGATCCAAAGCGACGTGGCGCTGCGGATCGCCGCGGCGCTCGAGACGGAGCTTTCACCGGAAGAGCGAATCCAATTGAAGAAGGAGCCCACCCGCGACCTCCAGGCTTACAAGCTCTATCTCCAGGGGCGACAGTGTTCTTTCCGGTATACCCAGGAGGGGATCCGCAAGGGCATCGAGTACTTCCAGCAAGCGATCGTGAAAGATCCGGCGTACTCCCTCGCCTACGTCGGCTTGGCACTGGCCTACGCGGAGCTCGGGCTCGGGCACGGGGCGGGCGCGCTGAAGCCGCGGCAGGCCTACCAACAGGCCCGGAAGGCCGTCTCGAGGGCGCTCGAGCTGGACCACGGGTTGGGCGAGGCGCATGGCATGCAGGCCTTCCTGAAGTTCGTGTGCGACTTCGATTGGGCCGGCGCCGAGCTGGATTTCAAGCGGGCGCTCGAGCTGAATCCCGGCAGCGCGGATGTCTACGACCTCTACGGGCAGATGCTCTCGGCGCTCGAGCGCTACGACGAGGCGGTCGCAGTTCTGACTCGTGCCCAAGAGCTCGACCCGCTGGCCCACCGGTCGGACCTCGCGGCCACGCTGCTGCGGGCGGGACGGTACGACGAGGCCTTGCGGGCCGCGGCTTCGGTGATCGACCTCGACCCGCACTATGCGGTGGGGCACGCCACCCTGGGGTGGGCCTATCTAAAGAAGGGCCTGTCCGCGAAGGGGCTGGCCGAGCTGGAGCAGGCGATCTCCCTTTCGCCCGGAAACACGCTGTTCGTCGCCCAGCTCGGTCAGGCCTACGCACTGGTGGGCCAAGTGGAGCAGGCCCGCGACGCGCTGGGACGACTGGAGGAGCTGTCGCGGCGGCGGTACGTCTCACCCTACCACATGGCCTACGTCTACACCGGCCTAGGCGAACGGGAGCAGGCGATGGATTCGCTGGAGCGGGCCTACGAGGAGCGGGCCGGAGCCGTGCACGGGATCAAAGGCTCCTTCCTGTTCACCACCCTTCGCTCGCACCCGAGATTCACGGCGCTGTTGAGGAAGATGAACCTGACGTGAGCTCTAGCTGCGGTTGCCGCACACCTGCAGGAATTCCCGCTTGATCGCGCGCGGGTCGCCGATCGTTTTGTAGAAGTCGTCGTAGTAGCGGAGCGCCGCGTCGCGGGTCTTGGCCGAGAGCGCGGGCTCGTTCCGGTAGAGCGCGTAGATCGTGTCCCGCTTCGCCTGGAACTGCGCGAACAGGGTGGCGAGCTCCTCGGGTGTGCGGCACACGCCGCGGAACAGCCGCTGCCGCACCGACTGGATTGGGAGGCGCGCGTCGGGCCGCGCGTACGGCGGCGCGATCACGCCCGACCAGTCAAAGTCGTACGGCACCGCGTAGGTCGCGCCCGCCGAGTCTCGCAGCAGCTTGATGTTGTGCAGTCCCCAGACCGACCAGTCGGTATTCGCAATCATGTATTGGAACACGGCGACGAGCCCCATGTTCTGGGAGTCGATGTCCTCCTGGAGTAACCCTTGTTGCTCGATGAGGGTGTCGCGGTTGCGGGCCGCCAGCTCGCGGTCGTCCTCGAGCAGGAAGCCGTATCTGGTGAACGCGGGCTCCCGCCCCGCCGAGTCGGCGTAGGTCATCCGCGCGAGACGCACGCGCACGCTGCGCTCGGTCAGCAGGTTGTAGGCCCGGTAGATGAGGTACTCTTGCACGACGTATTGCTCGTACTCGTCCCGGTTCTGGCAGTGAGTGGCCAGCTTCAGCTTGTCCTGACCCGCGAACAACGTCTGCGCCGCCGCCTTCTTGGGGAAGTCGAGCATGAGGGGCGGGAACGCACAGGTGGTCGGCTTGAGCCGGAAGTGTCCCCGCGTCCGGACTCGAACGTCGAGCGAGCCGGAGGCGCCATCCGGGCCCACGTAGGAGAGCACCGCCGCGTGGTTCGGCCGGTCGTTTCCGCGATCCTTCTTCACGGCCCTGAGGTCGGTCGTCAGGGTCAGCGCCAGCGGCTCGGCCGCATCGAAGAGCCCCGACGCCGCCGGTGCGCCGGTGGTCTGGGCGCGGGCGGTGCCGCCCAGGCATGACGCCCAGGCGGCGAAGCAGAGCTGGAGCAGTCTGCGGCCGGTCATGCAGCCAACATATTATATTCTGGCGCCTCTAGCACGGAGGCACAGAGGCACAGAGGCGAAGAGGCTCAGGCCCTCGTGCGTCCGTACCCCTGTGCCCTTGTGGCCCTGTGCCTCTGCGCCTCTAGCATGTGGGATGGGTGGCCGAGCGGCTGAAGGCACACGCCTGGAGAGCGTGTAAACGGGTAACCGTTTCGTGGGTTCGAATCCCACCCCATCCGTAACTACTAGGGGCGAAGAGGCCAAGAGGCTAAGGGGACAGGTGCGTGAGAGGTTGAAACGGCCGGTCTCGAAAACCGGTGTACCCGCAAGGGTACCGTGGGTTCGAATCCCACCCTGTCCGTGTATGGCTGGACACAGTGAACGGTGTCAGACGCCACCTGAGCACTAGCAACCGGCTGCTTGCTCAATGAAAGCGCCTCCACGCACTGTGCCGGTACTCCACGACTCGGAGCATCCGTCCTTGATGGGCGCGTCCGGATACAACCTGCGCCTCCACTCCGTGGCCTGAGCCGCGCTTACCCCGGGAAGAATCACACGCCTTCTGAAACCTTCGTACCCGATCTCTTCGATAACCAGCACACCGGATCGCAGTTTGAGGACGACGGCCGACGAGGATGACTCTCCACCCGGCGGTCTCCGTGTGATCTCCCCGCCAAGAACGGCACCGGATGCGCGCAACTGGCGAACGTAGCATTCGAGTCCGACGCTTGGGAAACGGTCAGAGCCGGACCAGGCGCACCTGTCGGACGGAGGCGGAACAGGGTCCCTGCCCGCCGCCACCGAGTCTCCTGTGATTCGCTCCACCACGGCGCCGTTGCGATCGACAATCGCGAAGCCAACGCTATCCTCGACCGGCGCACGGCCATTTCGGAACTGGCCAGCTCCGACGTAGCGCGGAGAGATGGCAACGGATCCATCTGGTCGTGTGTAGCCCCAGCGTGCCTTGTCACGATCCCTGAACGGCCGGAGCTGGGCTTCGGCCGTGGCTGGGGCGAGCATCAATACCAAGACGGCCAGGTGCAGGGGCCTCGAACGCAGCACAAACGATGGGCTAGCCACCGTGCTCGCCTGTCGAGTAGTCCTGAAAGTACGCCTGGACGAAGAAGGCGTACCCCGACTGCAGCGCTTCCTGGAGGGCGTCTGTTTGCTCGTCGACCACGCGGCCGTTGACGAGAATCCTGAGGTGCCCACTTTGGTCCAGGTCTCCATCAACTTAGGGTGTTCTCTGCCTCGATCGTCAGAGTCGCGCCGCCCCCTCCCCAGACCATCGCCGGGATGCCTTCTCGGGTCTCGCTGGAGCTCCCACCGCCGCGGAGGGACCAGTACGCCAGGACCGCCACGAGACCCAAGGCCGAGAGGCCCGCGCGCTTCACCGGGTTGTTCATCGTGCCCCCTGAGGCCTGAGGGTATCACCACCGACCCGCGCCCCAATCTATGGCTCACGGGCGCGACCTCCAACATTGATTAGGTTAATGAACACGCGACCTGGCCCGTGCCGTGGCCCTGCTGCGCTGGTACTACTTCAGCACGCCGCTCTTCTTCGTGGCCGACGCGCTCTGGGGCTGGAACGTGCGCGTCGCCTTCCTCGACGAATTTCCGGTCGGGCGGTGGGCCTATTACGCGCTCTGCTCCGGCATCGGCATCATCGCCTACCGCAGGCCCGCTCTCGGGGCCCGGCTCGGGCTGGTCGAAAGCTCGGCAAACCTCGGGCTGCTCATGGTGGGCGTGCTGCTGTGGTACGCGCGGATGCTCGACTGGGCGGGCTCGGAGAGCGCCACCGTGGCGGCGATCGAGCCCCGCGCCCTGGTGAATTTCGTGCTGGTGGCCGTGGCGGGTGCGGTCAGCTATTACGTGCAGCGCGCCCGCGCCGCGGCCCCGGGCTGAGCCGTAGCGAAGCCCCGAATCCTTGCTTATCTATGGCCCGTCACGGTCGGGAGGCATGATGCGCACAGCGATCGCCGGCGCCCTCGGCGTGCTCGTCCTCGCCTGCGGCAGGTCGGAGGCGAAGAAGCTCGACCAGGTCCGCGCCTGTAGCGCCATCACGACGGACGCGGACGGCGCCGCGACTTGTCTGGTGCAGCAGTACCGGTGGAAGCAGGCCGAAGCGCTCGTCTACGCGCGGCGGTTCGAGCACGAGCGGGATAGCATCGCCCAGCTCCACGCCGATTCCGCCTGGCGCCTCGACGCCGCGCGGCACGCCAGGGAGGTCGCGGAGTGCGCCGCGGATCCGTCCGGCGACATGACCACCTGCCTGATGGGCTTCGGCTGGGCGGAACCGCGGGCCCAGGCATCCGAGGATTCGGCGTGGCACGCCAACTCGTCCACGCACCGGGACCAGGTCGCGCGCTGCTCCGTCAGGCGCGACATGCAGGCGGGGGCGTGTCTCCAGCTCTACTACAAGTGGAGCCCGGCGCGGGCGCTGGCGGTGGACGACTCGATCCGGCGGGCTGCCTTGCGATAGCCGCCGTGTGCCTCACGTTCCTCGGGAGCCGGCCGTGACCAGAGACAGCGCAGCGCGGGACTTGGCGAGTGCCAGCTACCAGCGCTGCGCGGAGCAGCCGGGGTTCTTCGAATCGTTCTACCACCACTTCTTCGCCGTCTGCCCTGAGGCGGCGCCGCGCTTCGCCCACACCGATTTTGAGCGGCAGAACCGGTTGCTGCGCCACGCGCTGGGCCTGCTGCTCATCTTCCCCAAAGAGCCTGACGTCGAGCCCACGCTCCTGACGCGCGTCGCCGAGCGCCACAGCCGCCGGGACTTGAACGTGCTCCCGTCGCTCTATCCGCCGTTCGTGGACAGCCTGATCGCGACCATCAAGCAGTACGACCCCGCCTACTCGCCGGAGGTGGAGACGGCCTGGCGGCGGACGGTCGCCAAGGGCGTCGCGTACATGATCTCCAAGTACGAGTCCGGACCACCGTGACGGCGGGGAGCGGCTACTCCTGCAACCGTTGCGGCGCGACGCTCGCCCCTGGGACGTCTCTCTGCCCGAGCTGCGGTACCAGCCTGGGGGTCGCGCCGGGCGACGCGAGGACCGTCGCGGCGCCGCCGCGCCGGCCGCAGGGTGCCGAAGGCGCGCAGCTCGAGGCCTTGCGCGAAGCTACGCTGGGCGAGTACGAAATCCTCGCCGAGCTGGGGCGGGGCGGGATGGCGACGGTGTTCCTGGCCCACGATCTTCCCCTCGACCGCAAGGTGGCGATCAAGGCGCTGGCGCCCGCCCTGCTGGCGATGGGCGAGGGCACGGTGGAGCGATTCAAGCGCGAGGCGCGGACCGCCGCCGCCCTGACCCACCCGCACATCATTCCCATCTATGCCGTGAAGCAGAGCGAGCGCGTGCTGTACTTCGTGATGAAGTACGTGGAGGGACGGCCCCTCGATTCGATCATCCGCGACGTCGGCCCCCTGCCGATCCCGATGGTGCAGGCGATCCTGGCGCACGTGGGCGACGCGCTCGGCTACGCGCACCGTCACGGCGTCGTGCACCGTGACATCAAGTCCGCCAACATCATGCTGGACGAGGAAGGCTGGGCCGTGGTCACGGACTTCGGCATCGCCAAAGTCATCCAGGCCGAGGGGCTGACGATGACCGGCGTGACCGTCGGCACGCCCACCTACATGAGCCCGGAGCAATGCCAGACTCGCGAGGTGACCGGAGCCTCGGATCAGTATTCCCTCGGCGTCGTCGCGTACGAGATGCTGACCGGGCGGCTGCCGTTCCGGGGCGACTCGATCATGGCGGTCATGTACGCGCACTTCAACGAGCGCCCCCGGCCCGTCGAGGAGCTGCGCCCCGACTGCCCGGCCGGCCTCGCGGCCGCGGTCATGAGGATGCTGGAAAAGGATCCGGAGAGGCGCTGGCCGCGCATGGACGACGTGGTGGCGGCGTGCGGCCGGCCGTCCCTGCGGCACGACGATCCCGTCCGGAGCGAGATGATCACGCTCGCGAAGGCGGGCGGCCGGTCCCGCGTGCTCGACCAGGTGAAGACCCCGACCAGCCCGATCCCGCCGGCCCGGCCGCCGACCCGACCGATCGCCGCCCCGGTCCCGCGTCCGCGCCGCATCTCGAGGGTGTGGTGGGGCGTCGGGCTGGTGGGGCTCGCCGTCGTGGTGTGGCGCGTTGCGCCCTGGCGGGAATCGCCGCTCCCTCCGGCGTCGCGCCGCGCGGGCTCGGACACCGGTGCCGCCCCGCTCCGGGCGCCTCAGGCTGCGGCCGACACGGTCGCAGTCCGTCCGCCCACCGACTCGGCAGCGACGACGGCGCGAGGGCCGCGATCGCCCGCACCCCGCGTGACCGTTCCGCCGGCGGCTGC
>WNFU01000493.1_pt1 | contig 54931 bp, 47 predicted proteins | sample 5400121 | NCBI WGS metagenome assembly WNFU01 (sample SAMN13153360, study PRJNA577476) | soil metagenome | isolation source: 100 cm soil or saprolite under grassland replicate 1 | place: USA:California | collected 2016-06-15 | reverse complement strand
CGCTGGATGGTGACAAACACGCTGGCCTCGGTCATGCCGTAGAGCTGCTTGACGTTGACGCCCAGGCCGCGGAAGAAGAGGAAGATCTCCGGGCCGATGGCCTCGCCGGCGGTGTACGCGCGGCGGACGCGCGAGAAGCCGAGATTGTCCTTCAGCGGGCCGTAGACGAGGATGCTTCCCAGCGGGTAGAGCAGCCGCTGCCAGAGGGGGACCGCCTGCCGGCTAAGGCGCTTGCGCTCGATGTCCTGCGCCAGGCGCAGGAAGAAGTGAACCATCGCGCGCTTCGGTCGCGCCGCGTCCTCGACGCGGACCATAACCCCGGTCAGGATGCTCTCCCAGATACGCGGTGGGCCGAAGAAGTAGGTCGGGGCGATCTCCTTCAGGTCCGAGAGGACGGTCGTCGGGCTCTCCGGACAGTTGATGGCGAACCCCATGATGATCGCCTGCGCGTAGGAGAAGATATGGTCACCGACCCACGCCATCGGCAGATACGACAGGACTTCCTCGTCCTGGTCCAGGCCCTCGCACCGCGCCGCGTTGCGCGCGGTCGCGATCAGGTTCCGGTGGGACAGCATGGCGCCCTTCGGCGCGCCAGTGGTGCCCGAGGTGTAGCAGATGATGGCGACGTCATCCGCGGCGCCCCGGGCGACCTCGTCGTCGAAGTGGGTGGGATGGCCCACCTCGAACTTCTTCCCCAGCTCGCAGAGCTCGGCCAGGCTCACGAGGCCAGGCTCGCTATAGGTGCGCATCCCGCGCGGATCATCGTAGACGACGTGCTGGAGGTGCCGGCAGCGCGCCCGGACGCTCAGGAGCTTGTCCACCTGCTCCTGATCCTCGGCGACGGCGAACCGGACCTCAGCGTGATCGACGATGTACTCGAGCTCCTTCTCGATGGAGTCCTGGTAGATCGGCACCGGGACGCCGCCCAGCGCCTGGGCCGCCATCACCGACCAGTAGAGCTGGGGGCGGTTGTCGCCGACGATGGCGACGCGGTCGCCGCGCGCGAAGCCGAGGGAGGCGAGGCCGAGCGCGATGAGGCGCGCCTGCTCGAAGTACTGGGACCACGTGTATGCCTGCCAGATCCCGAAGTCTTTTTCCCGGATCGCGACCTTGTTTCCGAGGCGTCGCGCGTTGAGCCGGACGAGCTTCGGGAACGTATCGTGCTCAGGGTCGAGTGCCTGAGCGTCGGTGCTGTTCGCAACTGCCGCCAAATTGCCTCCGGGACGATCTGTGTTACTGCCGCAAGGCGAGTAGAGCCAAACGGAGCCGGATCGGCGTCTGCTTCTCAGGCCACCCTCGGCTCACGGCCCCGCTACAGTGGCGAGAGTCTAGCCAAGCCCAGTGGCTGTGTCAAGAAATTGACCAGGATAACGAGGACTTACGGAACGCCTCATCTCCTGGCAAGAGGTGTCATTTTCGAAAAACTTCTGAAAGTCGACCGGCCGCTTCTCGACGAACGCGTTCCGGCCCTCCATCGCCTCCGCCGTCTGGTAGTAGAGGTCGAGCGCGGTGTGGGCGAACTGCGCCACGCCGGCCCGCTGCTCGGAGTCGATGTTGAACGACTGCTTGGCGAGCGCGAGCGCCGTCGGGCTCTTGTCGAGGAGCTCGGTGCACCATTTCTCCACTTCGGCGCGGAGCTCTCTGAGCGGGACCACCCGGTTGACGAGACCCATCTGGAGGGCCTCCTGCGCCGAGTACTGGCGGCAGAGGTACCAGATCTCCCGCGCCTTCTTCTCGCCGACGACGCGGGCGAGGAAGCCGGTGCCGTGGCCCGCGTCCACGCTGCCGACACGTGGCCCGGTCTGGCCGAAGACGGCGTTCTCGGAGGCGATCGAGAGGTCGCAGAGCAGGTGCAGGACGTGGCCGCCGCCGATCGCGAACCCGTTGACCATCGCGATGACCGGCTTCGGGATGTGGCGGATGGAGCTGTGCAGGGCCTCGACGTCCATCGGACGATTGAAGGGTCGGCTCGCGGCTCCGGCGCCTTCGGCGCCTGATCGCCCCTCACCTCCAACGTCCATCGGGCGCTGGCTGGTCTCGCCCGCGGCGCCCGGGGCGTACCCGCCCTGGCCTCGCTCCTTCTGGTCGCCGCCGGCGCAGAAGGCTTTGTCGCCGGCGCCGGTGAGCACGACGACCCCGACGGCCGGGTCCCAGCGCGCGTCCAGGAACGCGTCGGTCAGCTCCGCCACGGTCGTCGTGCGGAAGGCATTGCGAACCTCGGGTCGGTTGATGGTGATCCAGGCGATGCCGTTCTGCTTCTCGTAGAGGATGTCCGTGTACGCCATGGGGCCCTCCGACCCGCTAGAGCGATTTTCGCAGGAGGTTTCCGAGCTCGCCGATGACACCGCGACGGAAGGTCAGCACGCAGACGACGAAGATCACGCCCTGGACGACAGTGACCCACGCGCCGAGCTGCGACAGATAGTTCTCCAGCGCCATCACGATGAACGCGCCGACCACCGGCCCGAACACCGTGCCGAGCCCGCCCAGCAGCGTCATGAGCACCACCTCGCCCGACATCGTCCAGTGGACGTCGGTGAGAGACGCGAGCTGGAAGACGAGGGCCTTCGTCGCCCCGGCGAGGCCGGCGAACGTCGCCGAGAGCACGAACGCGAGAAGCTTGTACCGCTCAGCGTGGTACCCGAGCGAGACGGCGCGCGGCTCGTTCTCCCGGATCGCCTTCAGCACCTGACCGAACGGCGAGTGGATCGCGCGGTAGATCAGGAGGAACCCGGCGAGAAAAATGGCGAGCACGACGAAGTAGAGCGTCAGCGTCTCGTTCAGGTTCAGCACCCCGAGGAGGGTGCCGCGCGGGACCGACTGGATGCCGTCTTCGCCGCCGGTGAAGCCGGCCTGCACGCTGAAGAAGTAGACCATCTGCGCGAACGCCAGCGTGATGTTCGCGAAGTAAATGCCCTTGCTGCGGATCGCCAGGGCGCCGATGGCGACGCCGAGCCCAGCCGCCACCGCGGTGCCGAAGAGGATCGCCAGCTCCGGTGGGAACCCCCAGGCCTTCGCGGAGTGCGCCGCGCCGTAGCCCGCCGCGCCGAGAAAGGCGGCATGACCGAACGAGAGGAGCCCGACGTAGCCGATGAGGAGGTTGAAGGCGCAGGCGAAGAGGGCGAAGCACAGCGCCTTCATGAGGAACACCGGGTACACGAGGAACGGCGCCGCCACGAGGATGGTCGTCATCACCCCGAAGGCGACTACCTGGGGGATCGGCACCCCCGTCACCGCCGGGGCGGCTGCGCCGACGTACTCGTTGGCCGTCGCCGTCACGAGGCCCGCCCGAAGAGGCCGCTGGGCCTCACCAGGAGCACGAGCGCCATGATGACGAAGATCACCGTGTTGGACGCTTCGGGGTAGAAGACCTTGGTGAAGCCCTCGACCACTCCGAGGGCGAAGCCCGTCACGATCGAGCCCATGATCGAGCCCAGGCCGCCGATCACGACCACCGCGAAGACGACGATGATGAGGTCGGCGCCCATGAGCGGGTTCACCTGATAGATCGGCGCCGCGAGCACGCCCGCCAGCGCGGCGAGGCCGACGCCGAACCCGTAGGTCAGCGTGATCATCCGGGGCACGTTGATCCCGAACGCTTGTACGAGTGCCGGGTCTTCGGTCGCGGCGCGCAGGTACGAGCCGAGGCGCGTCCGCTCGATCACGTACCAGGTCGCGAGGCAGACCGCGAGCGAGAACACGATGACCCACGCCCGGTAGTTGGGCAGGAACATGAAGCCGAGATTCTGGCCACCGGCAAGCTCGCGGGGCATCGCGTAGGGTAATCCCGACGAGCCGTATTCGTGGCGAAACAGGCCCTGGATGATCAGGGCGAAACCGAACGTCAGCAAGAGGCCGTAGAGGTGATCGAGTTGGTAGAGACGTTTGAGCGTCGTGCGCTCGAGCGCGATGCCGGTGATGCCCACGACGACCGGCGCGATGAGGAGCGCCCACCAGTAGCCGAGTCCCACCCACTGCAAGAGGAAGTACGCCACGAACGCACCCATCATGTACTGGGCGCCGTGGGTGAAATTGATGATGTTGAGCAGTCCGAAGATGACCGAGAGCCCGAGGCTCAACATCGCGTAGAACGCCCCGTTGATCAGTCCGATCAGCAGCTGACCGAACAGCGCCTGCGTCGGCACCCCGAAAATCGTCATGCCTGGGCGCGTCGCAACGACGGGCGCGGGGCGGGAGCCAGGGTCTGCGGGGGGTGCTGCGACCCGTTCCCTTCACGCGGAGAGCGTACGGGCCGCGCCTGGATGGAGCCCAGCCGCGCAGGGCCATGCGCACGCGTGCCGCGTGGTCGCAGCACCCCTCGCAGACCCTGGCTCCCGCTCCGCGCCCGTCGCAACGCGCCTATTTCTTGACGAGCTCGCACCCGCCCTGGTCGAGTGGCCGGAACGCCTGCTCGGCCGGGATGGTCGCCTGGATCTTGTAGTAGTCCCACGGGTACTTCGACTCGGCCGGCTTCTTCACCTCGACGAGGTACGCCGGATGGATCTTGCGGCCGTCGACGCGGACGGTCCCCTTGCCGAAGAGCGGGTCGTCCGTCGGCAGCTCCTTCATCTTGGCGATGACCTTGGCGCCTTCGTCGCTCTTGAGCGCCTCGACGGCCTTCAGGTAGTGCAGCGTCCCCGCGTAGACGCCGGCGTGGATCATCGTCGGATGGATCCCCCGATTGCGCTCGGCGAACCGCTTCGCGAACGCGCGCGTTTTCTCGTTGAGATCCCAGTAGAAGGTCTCGGTGAAGGTCAGCCCCTGGGCTTTCTCGAGGCCGAGCGCGTGCACGTCGGTGAGAAAGACCAGGAGACCTGCGAACTTCTGGCCGCCCTTCACGATGCCGAACTCGGCGCCCTGCTTGATGGCGTTGGTGGTGTCGCCGCCGGCGTTGGCCAGGCCGATGATCTTGGCCTTCGAGGCCTGCGCCTGGAGCAGGAACGACGAGAAGTCCTGGGTGTTGAGCGGGTGCCGGACCTTGCCCAGGACCTTGCCACCGTTCTTGAGCACGACCGCCTCGACGTCGCGCTCGAGCGCGTGGCCGAACGCGTAGTCGGCGGTGATGAAGAACCATGTGTCGCCGCCGGTCTTCACGACCGCGTTGCCGGTGCCGTTCGCGAGCGCCCACGTGTCGTACGTCCAGTGGATCGTGTTGGGCGAGCACGCCTTGCCGGTGAGGTCGGACGACGCCGCAGAGGAAACAATGAACGCCTTGCCCTTGTCGCGGGTGATCTGGTTGACGGCGAGCGCGACCCCGGAGTTGGGCACGTCGAGAATGAGGTCAACCTTCTCGGCGTCGTACCACTGGCGGGCGAGCTGGGAGCCCACGTCGGCCTTGTTCTGGTGGTCGGCGAACACGATCTCGACTTTCAGGCCCTTGGCGGTGGCCCCGTAGTCCTCGACCGCCATCCGCGCCGCCACCACCGAGCCCTGACCGGCCAGGTCGGCGTAGAGGCTCGACTGGTCGTTGAGGACCCCGATCTTGACGACGCCGTCGGAAATCTGGGCGCGGGCCGGGTTCGCGGCCAGGGTCAGAACGCCGATGAGTGCGACGATGCGTGCGATGGTCATGCGCTGCGCTCCTTCGCGACCGATTTTTGGCCGTCCGCCGGCACTATACCCCGAGGTAGTCATGGAGCTTGTTCATGTTGGCGTCGAGCTCTCCGTTCGGAATCATGTCCACCACCCGGCCGTGCTCCATCACGTAGTGACGGTCGGCAACGGTCGCGGCAAAGCGGAAGTTCTGCTCGACGAGGAGGACGGTGAATCCTTCGCTCTTGAGCCGCCGGAGCGTGACGCCGATCTGCTGGACGATCACCGGGGCCAGCCCCTCGGTCGGCTCGTCGAGCAGCAGGAGCCGGGCGCCGGTTCTCAATATGCGGCCGATCGCCAGCATCTGCTGCTCGCCGCCGGACAGCGTCGTGCCGCCCGCCCGGAGCCGCTCCCGGAGGTTGGGGAAGAGCCCGTAGATCGCGTCGACCTCGAGCCCGCCGGGCCGGACCACCGGCGGCAACAAGAGATTCTCCTCGACGGTGAGGCTCGCGAAGATGCCGCGCTCCTCCGGACAGAACGCGAGCCCGAGCCGCGCGACGCGGTTGGACGGAAGATCGATGAGCTCCCGGCCCTCGAAGCGGATGGAGCCTCGCCGCCGGCCGACGATGCCCATGATCGACTTGAGCGTCGTCGTCTTGCCGGCGCCGTTGCGGCCCAGGAGCGTCACCATCTCGCCCGGGCGGATCTCGAAATCGACACCGTGGAGAATGTGGGACTCGCCGTACCAGGCGTGGAGGTCGCGAACCTCGAGCAGCGGCTCAGGCATGGCCCGAGCCCATGTAGGCCTGGATCACGTCCGGGTTCCCCGACACGCTCCGGTAGTCGCCCTCCGCGAGGACTTCGCCCCGCGCCAGGACGGTGATGATGTCCGAGAGATTCTCGACCACGCTGAGGTTGTGCTCGACCATCAGGACCGTGCGGTTCGCCGCCACGCGCTTGATCAGCGCCGAGATGCGCTCCACGTCGTCGTGGGCCATCCCGGCGGTCGGCTCGTCGAGCAGCATCATCTCCGGTTCGAGCGCCAGCGTCGTCGCGATCTCCAGGGCGCGCTTGCGGCCGTACGGCAGCTCCACGGCGGGCGTGTGCGCGAACGCGGCGAGGCCCACCGCCTCGATCAGCTCGATCGCGCGGCCGTTCAGGCCGTCGAGCACTCGCTCCGACCGCCAGAAGTCGAACGAGGCGCCGCGCTTGCGCTGGAGCGCGACGCGCACGTTCTCCAGTACCGAGAGGTGGGGGAACACGGCCGAGATCTGGAACGAGCGCACGAGACCCAGCCGGGCGATGTCCGCGGGCCGGGAGCCGGTGATCTCGCGGCCCTTGAAGCGAATGCGCCCGCGGGTGGGCGCCAGGAAATGGGTCAGGAGATTGAAGCAGGTGGTCTTGCCGGCGCCGTTGGGGCCGATGAGCGCGTGGATCGTCCCACGGCGCACGCGGAGCCTCACGTCCTTCACCGCGACGAAGCCGCGAAACTCCTTGGTGAGCCCCTCGGTTTCCAGAATGACGTCGTCGGCCATCTCAGGAGGGCAAGCCGGCCGGCGGATAGAACCGCGCCTCCCGCTTCTCCTTCCAGGCGCGGTTGGACTCGTCCATCTCCCAGGACGCCACGCACTCGCGCTGCGCCCTCAGCACCTCCTCGAGCAGCCCGCGCGGGTCGCGGTGGAACGAGTCGTGGAGCAGCCGCTTGGTGTGAGCGGTCGCGGTGGGAGAGGCGCCGCGCGCCTTCCCGATGATGGTCGCGAGCGCCCGTTCGAGGTCGGCGTGCGGACACACCCAGTTGACGAGGCCGATGGCGCGCGCCTCGGCGGGGCTCACGTGGTCGTTCAGGAGCGCCAGCTCCTTGGCGCGCCCCACGCCGACGACGCGCGCCAGGCGTAGCACCGCGCCGTCGGGGACGAGGCCGTGGCGGGTCGCGCCGAGGCCGAGGATGGCGTCGTCGGTGACCAAACGGAGATCGCACGCGAGCGCCAGCTGCAGGCCGCCGCCGATCGAGTAGCCATGCAGGACGGCGACCGTGAGCTTCGGCATGTCCTCCAGGCCGTCGAGCGCGCGGTTCCAGTGCCGATAGAACGCCTCGCCGATCGACCCCGCCGCGAGCGCGGTCCGGTCCATGCCCGAGCAGAACGCCCGGCCGGCCCCGCGAACGACCACCTGCGCGACGCTGGCGTCGGTCGCGGCCGTCGCGGCGTGGTCGGCGAGCGCGGCGGCGAGCTCGGTGGACAGCGCGTTGAGGACGTTCGGCCGGTTGAGCGTGATCCAGCCGACTCCGTCCCTGGCTTCGTAGGTGACGAGCGCCTCGGCCATCTAGGTCCGCTCGGCGAGATTGTGGACGCCGCTCACGAAGTTGTACGATCACCGCGTGTCGTGTGAAAGTCAAGGCCGCCCGGCCCCGCCCATGACCGTGACCACACGCCGCCGATTCGTCGCCGGTGCCCTCGCCGCGACGACACTCCCCGTCCTGACGCGCGCCGCCCGCGCGCAGACCGCGGTCAAGATCGGGACGGCGGTGCTCGGCGACTACGCGATGGCGGGCCCGGTCATCGTCGCCCTCGAGCGGGGCTTCTTCAAGTCCGAGGGGCTCGCCGCCGAGTTCGTGCCGTTTCGCGGCGGCCCGGATCTTCTCAAGGCGGTGATGGCTGGCGAGTGTCTCATCGGGATCACCGGCAGCACCGACATTCTCGTCTTCCGCGAGGCCGGCTCGCCGATCAAGATGATCGCGACGCACACTGAGGGCAACCACTTCACGCTGAACGTCGCGCAGGACGTCCAGCGGATCGGCGACCTCAAGGGCAAGTCGATCGGCGTCACCCGCGTGGGCGCCACGACGTGGGTCTTCGCTCGCATGCTCGCCAAGAAGGAAGGCTGGGACCCGGACAAGGACGTGCAGGTTGTCGGCCTCGGCGGCCTCGACGCACAGCTCGCAGCCATGGCCCGCAAGGAGATCACCGCCTACGTCTGGGGCGACGGCGGCGCGGTGACCGAGCTCCAGGGCAAGTCCAGGGTCCTCCTGCGCCTGGACTCGGTGACGCCGAAGTGGATCAGTCAGATCCAGTACGCGTCCGAGGATGCGATCGTCAAGCAGACCGACGCGATCCGGAAGAGCCAGCGAGCGCTCTTCCGTGCGCTCAAGCTCATGCGCGAGAACCCGAGAGACGCGGCGGAGCTCGTGGCCAAGAAGCTCGGCTGGACCCCGGAGGCGGTGCTCGGCGCCCACAAGATCTCCGGCCCGTTGCTGCCCGTCGACGGTCAGATCAACGCGGAGGCGCTCGGGGCCATGCAGGAGACGCTCCTGGAGCACGGCCTCATCAAGAAGAAGCTCCCCCTCGCCGAGCACTACACCCGGGAGTTCACGCCTGTCCGGGTATAGCGCGAGTCATTGTCGCGGGGATCGTTGTAGCGGTGGCCGTGAGTCCGGCGTGAACCCTCGGTGGCCTGCTTCAAATGCTCGGGGCTCCGGTCCGCTGACCGTCCTGATCGGCCTGGTCATCCTGCTTTGCGCGAGTCCGGACGCCGCGACGGCCCAGGTCTTCATCGCGACGCATCCCAAGCCCGAGTTCACGATCGGGCCGCTCTTCGTCCGGGCGAACGTCGGGCCCGCCGCCGGGCCGGTCGACGTCACCGTGCTCTTCAGCGTGGTGGTGCCGGCCACCGTCAGCGGCGGTGTGCGCCAGCAGGACCTCTACCTCCTCTGGCCCGGCGAGGTGGACGGCGAGGTCGTTGCCGGCGCGCCCGAGCCCGAGCTCCGCCACACCGTCGAGGCGCGTGGATTTCAGGTGACGCGGGAAGGACGACTGCCGCTCTCGGCACGGGCCGTTTACTCCGGCCCCCAGCGCGCGCGACCCGAGGCGCTTCCTGGCGGCGCGCCGTTCGTCACCTACTCCCGGGAGGGCGGCCCGCTCGGCCCGGGCGCGCCGGCGAGCTGGATCCGGATCCCGTGGACCCCCAGGCTCGTCGATCGCGCGTGGCTCGTCGAGCTCCGGATGCGCCTGACCACTCTCCGGAGGCCGAAGCAAGCCACCTGGCTGGAGAACGTCCTCTGGGGCGAGCGTCACGTGATCACCCTGAGCTTCAACGACGTCAGGACCCGCGCGACGTTCCCGATGTACCTCGCCCATCGCGATCACGTCGTCCACCTCGCCGACGATCCTTCCCAGCTCATTATCAACTTCGTAGACTCGGATCACCTGAAGATCCACGAGGTCTATCCGGGCTCGAGCCAGCGGCGATCGAGCGAGACCCGCCGGGCCACGGAGATCGTCTCGGCCTATCTCGATCCGTCCGAGGGAATCCGACCTCAAGTCTTGTCGGTGCAGTTCGGATACTTCACGGGCTGGAAAGCCTGGGCGCCGGTCCTCTTCGCCACGCTCTTCTTCGTCCTGGGCAATCTCGCGGGGCCGCTGGTCACGACCCTTGCCAAGGGTGTCGGCGCGCGGATCCAGGGACGCATTCACTTCGGGCCGCGCAGTGGCGCTCCCGCCCCGCACGATACCGGGACAGTCGTCCCGCGCGAGACGCTCGCGCGCATCTCGCCGGGCGAGACGACGTACGACGAGATCCTCAGCCTTTGCGGGCCCAACCCGGAGGAGCGCGAGCGTCTCAGCGCGCCAGGCCGCCGTACCCTCGTCTACCGCGGGCGGCGCGTCGTGCCTTACCGGCAACGGCGGCTCGGCTGGCTCGCGACCGTGCACCGCTGGGACGTCGAGGACCATGAGGTCGAGATCGAGCTCGACGGCGACAGAGTCCGCGACATCCAGGCCCAGGTCCACAGGAGTCGCCTGACCCAGCCGGGGCGGGCCTGAGGGAGCTCTCCGGTGATCCGCGCCTGGATCGCGGCGCTCCTGCTCGTGGCCCCCGTCGCCGCCGAAGGACAGGTCTTCCTTGCCTCGCGGCCGAACCCTGAGTTCACGATCGGCCCGCTCTTCGTGCGCGCGAGCGTGACCCCCGAGCTCAGCGCTGTCACCCTGGACGTCCTCTGGAGCCTCGTGATCCCGCCGACCCGGAGCGGCGCCACCATCCAGCAGGATCTCTATCTCCTCTGGCCCAATTCGGTCGGCGCGAGCACAGCGGACGGGCCGCCCGACAAGGCGCTCGCGGCGTACGTCGCGCAGCGCGGGTTCACGCCGATCAAGGAGGGGCGCCTGCCGCTCTTCGCGCAGAGTCTCTATCGTATCGGCGAGGAGCTGCCGCCCGAGCCCATCGCCGGCGGCGCACCGTTCGTGACGATCGTCCGCCTGGGCGGCCCGCTCGGCCTCACGTCGCCCGTGACCTACGTGCGCATCCCCTGGACGCCTATGCTCGCCAACCGCACCTGGCTGATGAACCTCCGGATGCAGGTGACGGACCTCGTCAAACGGCGCACGGCGACGTGGATCGAGGATGCGTTCTGGGGCCCGCACCACGCGATCTCGCTCACGTTCAACGACGTGCGGCCGCGCGCCCTGTTCCCGCTCTATTTCGAGCATCGGGACCGTGTCATCCGTCTCGCCGACGATCCGTCGCAGCTCGTCTTAAACTTTCGCGACGTCGAGCACCTCAAGATCTACGACGTCTTTCCGCGCACGGCGGGGCGCCGGCTCAGCGAGACGCTCGACTCGACCGAGGAGATCTCGCTCTTCCTCGACCGCTCCGAAGGCATCAGTCCCCAGGTCCTGACCGTGCAGTTCGGCTACTTCAGGGGCCTGCGGTCCTGGGCGCCGGTCCTGATCCCGATCGTCTTCTTCGCCCTCGGCAACCTGGCGATGCCCCTCTTCATGATGATCGCGCGTCGGGCGGGCGCCCAGCTCGCGAGTCGCGTTCAGTTTGGGTCCGGCGACGCCGCGCGGCAGACCGGCGTCATCTTCTCGCGCGACACGCTCGCACGCCTCGTGCCCGGGACGACGCGGTACAAGGAGGTCTTGCGGCTCGGCGGCGGCGCCCCCGAAGAGCATGAGCAGCTCGCCACGCCCGATCGTCGCACGGTCGTCTACCGCGGGCGCCGGGTCGTGCCCCAGCACCGGCGGCGCTTCGGGTGGCTCGCGACGGTCGGTGGCTGGTCCGTGGAGCAGCACGAGGTCGAGATCACGCTCGAGCGGGACGTCGTCACCGACGTGCAGGCGCGTGTGCGCCGCTCGCCCCTCACCCCTTCCGCCACCAGCTAAGCTCGGCACGCGGCTCGTCGCCGTGGGGTGAGGGTGGGCGAGACTCGTTCCCGCCGCGTCGTACGCGGGCGGGACGCGCCCTGAAGGAGCCCAGCAGCCGCGTGCCGGGCCTTGACAGGGCTCGCGAACCGCCCCCATATAGAGCCCTCTGACGTCCGAAACCCACGTACCGCCGAGGGAGGCGTGTATGGAAGCGATGACCCGACGTGACGTACTCAAGATCGCGGCAGCCGGAGCCACCGCCGCGCTGCCGGGCGCGATCCCGAGCCCCGCGCACTCGCAAGGTACGCAGAAGCGCGAGCTCGTCGTCGCTCAGGGCGGCGACGTCGCCCAGTTCGACCCGCACATGAGCACATCGTCGAACGACATCCGCATCTCGTTCAATCTCTTCGACAACCTGACGAGCCGGCGCCCGGACGGCAAGCTCGCGCCCGGCCTCGCGACGGAGTGGAAGCTCCAGGGCCAGACGACGTGGGTGTTCAAGCTACGCCAGGGCGTCAAGTGGCACAACGGTGACCCCTTCAGCTCGGCGGACGCCAAGTTCAGCATCGAGCGTACCTACGATCCCAATACCAAAATGCGGGTCAACACCGTCTTCACGACCGTGGATAGGATCGAGGCGCCGGACCCAGCGACGCTGATCATTCACACCAAGAAGCCCGATCCGCTGCTGCCCGCGCGGCTCGGGTTCTACGGCGGGCAGATCGTGCCCAAGAAATACCTGGACGCCGTCGGCCCCGACACCTTCAACCAGAAGCCGGTCGGCACCGGACCCGTGCGCTTTGTCTCGTGGACGAAGGACGACAGGGTCGTGCTCGAGGCGAACCCGGACTACTGGGGCGGCCGCGTAGACTTCGATCGCCTCATCGTTCGGGCCCTGCCCGAGATGGCGCCCCGGGTGGCGGCCCTGCTCAAGGGCGAAGTGGATCTGATCACCCAGGTGCCGCCCGACCAGGGCGAGCGAGTCAAGGCCAACGCCGGCACCCTGGTGAGCGGCGCCCTCTACGGCGGGCTTTACGTGCTCGCCGTGAACTCGAAGCGGCCGCCGCTCGACAACCCCCTGGTGAAGCAGGCGCTCTCACTGGCCATCGACCGGGAGACCATCGTCAAGGAGCTGTGGCGAGGGCGAGGCGTCGTTCCCAGCGGCCCCATCGCCAAGGGCGACAATCACTTCGACACTTCGCTGCCGCCGCTCGCCTACGATCCAAAGGACGCCAGGGAGCGTCTGCGCAAGGCCGGCTACAAGAACGAGGAGATCGTCATCGAAACCACCGCGGGCTACATGGCGGGCGACAGGCCCATGGCCGAGGCCGTTCAGGCCATGTGGCGCGACGCCGGGGTCAACGCCAAGGTCGAGCTCTTCGAGTATTCCGTGCGCGCCCAAAAGAACCGCGACAAGAGCTTCAAGGGCGTGTGGTGGTCGGATCCGACGTCAACGCTGCGCGACCCCGACGGCATGATGTGGCGCCTGCTCGGTCCCGGTGGCCCGCAGGACTACTGGCGTCATCCCGAGTTCGACGAGCTCGGCAACGCCGCTCGCTTCTCGGTCGACGAGAAGTTCCGCGCCGACGCGTACCGGAAGATGACCAAGATCTCCCTCGAGCACTTTCCGTGGATTCCGGTGATCCAGCCGTACGAGGACTACGGGCTCCAGAAGCACGTGGAGTGGACGCCGGACCCGCTGCAGCAGCTCGAGATCCGCCGCTTCAACTTCAAGTTCCGCCGCGCGTAGACCGGCTTCCGGGGGCGGAGCCCGGCGGGCTCCGCTCCCGCGCCTATGCGCGGGCTACTCCCGTTCCTCGGCTCCCGACTCCTCCGCGCGGCGGTCGCGCTCTGGCTCGTCTCGACCGTCGTCTTCGTGGTCATGCGCCTGTCGGGCGATCCGGTACCGTTGCTCTTGCCTCCCGACGCCCCCCGCAGCGAGATCTTCCGCGTCCGCGCCGAGCTCGGCCTCGACCGTCCCCTGCCCGTGCAATACGTTGTCTTCCTCGGCAACGTTCTCCGCGGGGACTTCGGCCGGTCGATCCACTTTCGCCAGCCCGCCTTTCGCGTGGTCCTCGGCTACCTGCCGGCGACATTCGAGCTCGGCCTGACGGCGTTCGTCCTCGCGGCGCTCGTCGCCGTGCCCATCGGCGTGGTCTCCGCGGTTCGGCGCAACTCCCCCGTCGATCAGGTAACCATGGGACTGGCGCTCGTCGGCCAGTCCGCGCCGACGTTCTTCATCGGGATTCTCCTGATCCTGGTCGTCTCGCTGAAGCTCGGCCTCCTGCCGACCTCCGGCCGGGAGGACTGGCGGAATCTCGTCCTGCCCGCGCTCACGCTCGGCGCCTTCGCCATGGCCTCGATCGCCCGGCTCACCCGGTCGGCGGTGCTCGAAGTGCTGCGAGCGGACTACATCCGGACCGCCCGCGCCAAGGGCCTGTCCGAGGCGCTGGTCGTCGCCAAGCACACGCTCAAGAACGCGGCCGTCCCGATCGTCACCATCACCGGGCTGCAGTTCGGCACGCTGCTCGGCGGCGCCGTCGTGACGGAGACCGTGTTTGCGTGGCCGGGCATCGGACGGCTCGCGATCCAGTCGATCTACAACCGCGACTACCCCGTCGTGCAGTGCACGGTGTTCCTGTCCGCCGTGCTCTTCATCGTGATCAACTTCTGCATCGACCTGGTCTATGGCCTCCTCGATCCCCGCATCCGCTCGAGCTGACCTGGCGCCGGGCGCGGCGCCTGCTGTCCGCCCGAGCCGTGGGCGGCGAACTTGGCGGATGGCGCTCGGCGGCGGGGTGTTTGTCTTGCTGCTGGTCGTGACCGCGCTGGCCGCGCCGGTGATTGCGCCGCACGATCCCGTCCGCCAGTCGCTGCGGGCGCGGCTGGCGGCCCCCACGCTCTCTGCCGCCGATGGCAAGGCGCACATGCTCGGCACCGACCACCTCGGGCGCGACGTCCTCTCGCGTATGATCCACGGGGCGCGGGTCTCGCTGCTGGTCGGCTTCGCGGCGGTGGTGGTCGGCGGAATCGTCGGCGCCACGCTCGGCCTCCTGGCCGGCTTCCGCGGCGGCTGGACCGACAGCATGATCATGACGCTCGCCGACGCCCAGCTCGCGTTTCCCTTCATCCTGCTCGCGATCGGGATCATCGCGGTGCTCGGGCCGAGCTTCCCCACGCTGATCGTCGTCATCGGGCTCTCGGGGTGGGTCACCTACGCGCGCGTCCTCCGATCGCAGGTGCTGGTGCTGCGCTCACGCGAGTTCGTCGACGCGATCCACGCCCTCGGCGGCTCGGTGGCGCGCGTGATCGCCCGCCACATCCTTCCCAATGTGCTCTCGTCGCTCGTCGTCATCGCCACACTCGAGCTGGCCCGCGCGATCGTGCTCGAGGCGACGCTTTCATTCCTCGGCCTCGGCGTTCAGCCGCCGACGCCGTCCTGGGGCGGGATGGTCCACGAGGGGCGGGAGTATCTCGACTCGGCGTGGTGGATCTCGACGGCTCCCGGGATCGTGCTGATGCTCACGTCCATCGTCGTGAGCCGCACGGGAGACTGGCTCCGCGATCTGCTCGATCCGACCCTTCGGGGCGAGTAGGAGAGCTAGGCGCCGTACGCGATCGGGATGCGCTCGAGGACGCAGAACGGGATCGTCACGGACTCGGCGCACGCCAGGCAGTAGAAGTCGAGCTCGAGGCCCGCGCGTTGTCCGTGGAGTGAAAGCCGCTGACTGCACCGGGAGTGGTGGAGCGCGCCGTCGAGTGCCATGTATACGGTAACGACCTCTGCCGCGACCAAGGAGCCCATTGCCGTTTGCCCTCCTGTGTCCAGGAAATAGCAATTGGCATTCCAGGGATGGACAGTGGGCTAACCCGATGATATCTGAGGCCCTTCGGCGGTCGTGACGAGGGGGGGTGTTCAGGAATTGGGCGGCGGCCTGAGAAGCCCTGGACCGGACGGGATCAGTCGCGCCAGTGCGAGAGCTTGTCGTTCAGGTGGTCGAGCGCCAGAACGATCGCGATCGACGCCGCCGACACGAGCCCGGTCGCCGCGAACAGCTCGGGGGCCTGGAAGCCATTGGCGAACGAGCCCATGACGTAGCCCATGCCGCGGACCCCGGCGAACATTTCGACCACGAGGACCCCCAGCAGGCAGAACACGATGCCGAGTCGCATCCCCGCGAGCATCGAGGGGACGATCGCCGGGAGCAGCACCTTCCAGTAGAGCTGCCACGTCGTCGCGCCGAACGACCGCGCCACCGTCACGAGCGTGCGGTCCACATCGCGCACGGCGCCCATCACGAGCACCATGATCGGGAAGAGCCCGTGGAGTGCGCCGTAGAAGACCGCGGGCGTCGTGCCGTAGCCGAGCAGGAGAACGATCCAGGGCAGCACCAGGATCTTCGGGATGCCGTAGAGCGCGATCACGTAGGGGGACAGCACGTCCCGCAGCAGCCGTACCGAGCCGACGACGACTCCGGCCGAGACGCCGAGCGTCACCGACAGCGCGTAGGCCACCGCGGTCTTGCCGAGCGTGTCGCCCAGCCCGGCGAACGCGGTGCCGCCGATCCGGAGGAGCGCCCGGGCGACAGCGCTCGGCGCCGGGACGAAGAGCGGATCGACCCACCCCGCCCGCGCCACGACCTCCCACGAAACGACCGCGGCGAGCACGGTCACGAGCTGGAGGACCCGGACTCGCATCATTGTAGCGGGGGCCGTGAGGCCGGCTTGAACCGGGGGTGGCCTGAGACAGGTGCGACCCGGCTCCGCTCCTGCGGACAACCCTTCGAGTGCGGGTGGCCTGAGACAGGTGCGACCCCTTTCCGCTCCTGCAGACAACCCTTCGAGTGCGGGTGGCCTGAGACAGGTGCGACCCCTTTCCGCTCCTGCGGACAACCCTTCGAGTGCGGGTGGCCTGAGACAGGTGCGACCCGGCTCCGCTCCTGCGGACAACCCTTCGGGGGCCGCCTCATTCTGTCCATCGGCGGGCACGGCGCTCGAGGAGGCTCGCGAGGACGTCAGAGCCGACGACCAGGACTAGTGTCACGAGCACGAGCGCGACGTAGTCCGCGGTTCGTAGAAGACCGTACGCGTGGTTGATGAGAGCACCCATGCCGGCCTTCGAGCCGAGGATCTCACCGACGATGACGCCGATCACGCTCAGCGCGAGCCCGGTCCGCAGTCCCCCCACGAGCGTGAAGAGCATCGAGGGCAGCATGACCCGACGAAAGACGGTCACCGCGCCCGCACCGTACGCGCGCGCGACGGTGACGAGCTGCGGGTTCACCTGGCGAACGCCGGCGAGAACCGCCAGCGTGATCGGAAAGAAGCCCAGCAGGAAGCCGAATGCGATCTTCGAGGCCGCGTCGAGGCCGAAGAAGAGCATCAGGGAGGGGTACCAGACGACCGCCGGCACTGCGTAGAGCGCTGCCAGCATGGGTCCCCAGACGCGGCCGACGAGCCGGTGCATGCCGAGCATGAAGCCGCAGCCGAGTCCGGCCGCGACCGCCAGCATGTACGCCGCCCCGATCTCGCGCAGCGTCAGCCAGAGGCTCGCCGGCAGCGCGGGGTAGGAGCGGAGCAGCAGAAGATCGCGCAGTGCCGGGAGGACTGCCGAGGGTGGTACGGCGAGGAGCGGGTTCGCGGCGCGTCCCGCGACCTCCCAGACCGCCAGGAGGGCGGCGAGAAGACCGAGGCGCAACCAGAGGACTCTCATCGCATCGCCCGCAGCGACTCCTCGCGGATCTCGCTCCAGAGCTTGGCGCGGAGCGTCGCCATTTCGGGCGACTCCATCGAGCGCGGGTATTCCATCGACAGCTCCAGCGTCGATTTGATCCGCCCGGGCCGGGCCGTCATGACGGCGACGCGGGTCGACAGGAACAGCGCCTCGTGCAGGCTGTGGGTCACGAAGATGACGGTTTTGCGCGTACGCCGCCAGATGTCGAGGAGCCACTCGCCCATCAGGACCCGCGTCTGCTCGTCGAGCGCGCCGAACGGCTCGTCCATCAGGAGGATCTTCGCGTCGATCGCCAGCGCGCGCCCGATCGCTACGCGCTGCTTCATCCCGCCCGACAGCTCGCGCGGGTACTTCTCGGCAAAGCCGGAGAGCCCGAGCGGGCCGAGCAGCTCGCTGGCCGTCCGGCGACGGCGCGCGGCCGGCACGCCCTGGAGCTCGAGGCCGAATTCGACGTTCTGCAGCGCGGTCCGCCAGGGGAAGAGGCCGGCGTCCTGGAACACGGTGGCGACGCGCCGAGGGTCCGGCGTTGTCACCGGCTGGCCGTCGACCAGGAGGCGCCCCTCGTCGGGCGCCACGAGGCCGCCGAGCATGCCGAGCAGGGTGGACTTGCCGCACCCGGAGGGGCCGATGAGCGTGCAGAAGTCGCCCTCACCGACCGAGAACGAGACGTCGTGGAGCGCTTCCACCGGGCCCGAGCTGGTGAGGTAGCGCTTGGTGACGCCCTCGATGGCGATCAGCTCGCCGCGCGCCGCCGTCACGTGAGCTGAAGGATCTCCCGGGCGATGAGCATGCGCTGGATCTCGGACGTGCCTTCGCCGATCTCGGTGAGCTTCGCGTCCCGGAAGATACGCTCGACCGGGAACTCCGTGATGTAGCCGGCGCCGCCGTGGATCTGCACGGCCTTCGTCGCCGCCTTCATTGCCGCCTCGGACGCGAACAGCTTGGCCATCGCCGCCGCGTGCATCGCCGGCCGGCCCGCGTCTTTCAAATACGCCGCGCGCAGCGTGAGCAGCCGCGCCACCTCGACCTCGGTGGCGAGGTCGGCGATCATGCCCTGCAGCCCGTTGAACTCGGCGAGCGTCTTCCCGAACGCGGTGCGCTGCTTCATGTACTTGACCGCTTGGTCCACCGCCGCCTGCGCGATGCCCACCCCCATCGCCGCCATCGCGATGCGCCCCCCCTCCAGCACCTTCATGGCCTGCTCGAACCCGGTGCCCCGCTCACCCAGCAAGTTGGCCTCGGGGACGCGGGCGCCCTCGAAGATCAGCTCGGCCGTGTTCGACGCGTGCAGGCCGAGCTTGCGATAGGGCTTGCCGCTGCTGAAACCGGGCATGCCCTTCTCGAGGATGAAGGTGGAGATGCCCTTGGACCTCCGCTCCGGGCCGGTGCGGGCCATGACCACCGCGGTCGAGGCGACCGAGGCGTTGGTAATGAAGGCCTTGCTCCCGTTCAGGACCCACTCGCCGTCCCTGAGCTCGGCGCGCGTAGCGAGCGCCGCGGCGTCGGAGCCCGAGCCCGGCTCGGTGAGGCCCCAGGCCCCCAGCAGCTGGCCGCTGGCGAGGGGCGGTAGGTATTTCCGCTTCTGCTCGGGCGACCCGAAGGTCGCGATGTGGTTGGTGCAGAGCGAGTTGTGCGCCCACATCGTGATGCCGATCGACGCGTCGCCGCGGCAGAGCTCTTCCACGATCAACGCGAAGGACACGTAATCGAGCCCCGCGCCGCCGAACTCTTCGCCCACGAGAGCGCCGAGGAAGCCGAGCGGGCCCAGCTTCGTCACGATCTCGTGGGGAAACTCGTGGCGCTCGTCGAACGGCGCGATCTTGTCGCCGAGCTCGGCCCGGGCGAACTCGCGTGCGACGTCACGGAGCTGCTGCTGTTCGGGGGTCAGGTCGAAGTCCACGAAAATTCAGACCGCCGCGCGAATGTGCTCGCGGACAAACCGGACGATGTCCTGGGTCGAGGTGCCGGGCGTGAACAACTCCTTGACTCCCATCGCCTTGAGGGCGGCGATGTCCTCGGGGGGGATGATCCCGCCCCCGAAGACCGCGATGTCCGCTGCGCCATGCTCGGCGAGCAACTCGAGGACCCGCTGGAAGAGGTAGTTGTGGGCGCCGGAGAGGACGGAGAGCCCGATGGCGTCGGCGTCCTCCTGGATCGCCGTGGCGACGATCTGCTCGGGCGTCTGGTGGAGCCCGGTGTAGATCACCTCGAAGCCCGCGTCGCGCAGCGCCCGCGCGACGATCTTGGCTCCGCGGTCGTGGCCGTCGAGACCCGGCTTGGCGACGACGACGCGAATCGACCGTTCGACCATCACGCCGCTCCGCGGAGCGCGGCGCGGAGCTTCTCGCCGACCTTCATCATGCGCTCTCGGTCGCCGGGAACGAGCTTCCAGTCGAACCCCTTGCCGTCGTTGGTCCAGCGCGGGATGAGATGCAGGTGGAAGTGCGGCACCGACTGGAAGGCGGCCGGGCCGTTGGCCTGGAGCATGTTCAGGCCGTCCGGCTGCAGCGCCGCCCGCTGCGCCGTGGCGACACGCTTGGCCGTGGTGATCGCGGCTTGCAGGTCAGCCGGATCCGCGTCGAAGATCGTCGCAGCGTGCGCCCGGGTGAGCACCAGGCAGTGGCCGGAGTTGAGCGGGTTGATGTCCATGATGCAGAGTGTCCGCTCGTCCTCGTAGATCTTCATCGAGGGAACCTGCCCGTCGCGAATCTTGCAGAAGACGCAGTCGCTCACCGGTGTCGCCTAGACCGGAACCGTCCAGCCCCGGGTATCCGGCGCCGTCCCGTACTGGATCCCCACGATCGCGTCGTAGAGCTTCTGGGTCAGCGTGCCGATCCGCCCTCCGTTGATCACGAGCCGCTCGCCCTTGTACGCGAGCTCGCCGACGGGTGAAATGACCGCGGCGGTGCCCGTGCCCCAGACCTCCTCGAGCGTCCCCTTGCGCGCGGCGGCCGCGACCTCGTCGATGGTCACCGGCCGCTCGGAGACTCGGAGGCCCCAGTCGCGCATCAGCGACAGCGCCGAGTCGCGCGTGACGCCGGCCAGGATCGTTCCGCTGAGCGGCGGCGTGACGATCTCGTCCCCGATCTTCATCATGATGTTCATCGTACCCACTTCGTCGATGTATTTGCGCTCGCGACCGTCGAGCCACAGCACCTGGGTGAACCCGGCGTGCTTCGCCTCCTCGGCGGCGTAGAGGCTCGCCGCATAGTTGACGCCGGTCTTGGCGGCGCCCACCCCGCCCTCCACGGCACGGACATACTTGTCGACGACGAGGATCTTCACGGGATTGATCCCCTCGGGGTAGTACGCGCCGACGGGCGACAGGATCACGTAATAGATGTACGACTTCGCCGGCCGGACGCCGAGAAACGGCTCGCTCGCGATGATCGTCGGCCGGACGTAGAGCGACGTTCCCACCGTCGACGGTACCCAGTCCTTCTCGATCCCGACGAGGGTCACGAGCGACTTCAGCGCGAGGTCGGGATCGAGCGGCGGGATGCACAGGCGCTGTGAGGACTGGATCAGCCGCTCCACGTGCTTCTGGGGCCGGAAGAGTCGGACCTGGCCGTCGCGCCCGCGGAAGGCCTTGAGGCCGTCGAACACCGCCTGGGCGTAGTGGAGCACGGCCGCCGCCGGGTCCAGCGGGAAGGGCCCGTACGGCTCCACCCGCGGGTCGTACCAGCCCTTCTCCTCCTGGAAGTCCATGACGAACATGTGATCGGTGAAGACGGTCCCGAACGTGAGCTCGCTGTCCTTGGGCTTCGGCTTCTTCGTGGCCGCACGGCTGATCCTGATCGGGTCGCTCATCGCATCCCCTCCCTCACCGACAAGTTCGATCGCATTCTGGACACTAGAAGATGATCGGCTCGCGATAGAGCCCGAACACCCGACGGTACACGTCCGAGATCTCGCCGAGGCTCACGTAGTCCTTCACCGCGTCGACGAGCACCGGCATCACGTTCCGCGGCTCGCGACACGCGTCGGCCAGCTGCTTGAGCCGCCGCTCGACCTTCGCCGGGTCGCGTGCGGCTTTGAAGCGCCCGACGCGCTCGACCTGCTCGCGCTCGACGGCCGCGTCGATCTTGAGATAGTTGATGGGGCGCTCCTCCGGCATCACGTACTTGTTGACGCCGACGACGATCTTGTCGCGGCGATCCTCCATCAGCTGGTAACGGTACGCGGCGTCCGCGATCTCCCGTTGCGGGTAGCCCGTATCGATGGCGCGAACGATGCCGCCCATCGCGTCGATCTTTCGGATGTAGTCGTGGGCGGCCTCCTCCATCTGGTTCGTCAGCGTCTCGAGGTAATAGGAGCCCCCGAGCGGATCGATCGTCAGGGCGACCCCGGTCTCCTCGGCGACGATTTGCTGGGTCCGCAGCGCCACCGTCACCGCCTCCTCCGTCGGCAGCGCCCAGGTCTCGTCGTAGGAATTGGTGTGGAGCGATTGCGCGCCGCCGAGCACCGCCGCCAGCGCCTGGAGGGCGACCCGCGCGATATTGTTGAGGGGCTGCTGGGCGGTCGCCGAGACGCCGGCCGTCTGGGTGTGCGTCCGGAGCCGCATCGATTCGGGCTTCTTCGCGCCGAACCGCTCCTTCATGAAGCGCGCCCACAGGCGCCGCGCCGCCCGGAGCTTGGCGATCTCCTCGAAGAAATCGTTGTGGATGTCGAAGAAGAACGACAGCCGCGGCGCAAAGCTGTCGATGTCCAGACCGCGCGCGCACGCCGCCTCGACGTAGCCGAGGCCGTCGGCCAGCGTGAACGCGAGTTCCTGCACCGCGGTCGCGCCCGCCTCACGGATATGGTAGCCCGAGATCGAAACCGGATTGAAGCGCGGCACGTGCTTCGAGGTGAATTCGATCATATCGACGACGATTCGAACCGCCGGCTCGGGCGGGCAGATCCATTCCTTCTGGGCGATGAACTCCTTCAGCATGTCGTTCTGCATCGTGCCGCCGACGCGCTCCCACGCGACCCCCTGTTTCTCGGCGACCGCCAGGTACATGGCGAGCGCGACCGACGCGGTGCAGTTGATCGTCATCGACGTCGTGACGTCACCGAGCGGAATGTCCGCGAACAGCCGCTCAAAATCGTCGAGCGTCGAGATCGACACGCCTTCCTTGCCGACCTCGCCCCGCGCCCGCGGATGGTCTGCGTCGTATCCCATCAACGCCGGCATGTCGAAGGCCGTCGACAGTCCGGTCTGGCCTTGCGCCAGCAGGTACTTGAACCGGGCGTTGGTGTCCTCGGGCCGGCCGAAGCCGGCGAACATCCGCATCGTCCAGAGCCGGCCCCGGTACATCGTCGGATATACGCCGCGGGTGAACGGATACTCGCCCGGACGGCCGAGCTGCTCGTCGTGCGACCAATCGCGCAGGCTCGACGGCGTGTAGAGCGGCTCGATCGGGATGCCCGACAGCGTCTCGAAGCGCGCCGGTCGCTCGGGCCAGCGCTCACGCTCCGTCATGACCACCTCCTCGCAGCACGTCGCGCGCGATCACAAGCTTCTGGATCTGGGAGGTTCCCTCGTAGAGTTGCGTGATCTTCGCGTCGCGGAAGGCCCGCTCCACCCCGTACTCCTTGATGAAGCCGTAGCCGCCGTGGACCTGGATCGCGTCCGTGGTCACCTTCATCGCCGTCTCGGCGGCGAAGAGCTTGGCCATCGCGGCGGCGGTCCCGTAGGGCCGGCCGGCCTCCTTGAGCGCGGCGGCGCGCAGGGTCAGGAGGCGGGCGCCGTCGATTGACACCGCCATGTCGGCCAGCATCCACTGGATCATCTGGTGCTCGCCGATCGGCACCCCGAAGGCCTTCCGCTCGCGGGCGTACGCCACCGAGCGCTCGTACGCGCCGACCGCGATCCCGAGCGCCTGGGCCGCAATCCCGACCCGCCCTCCGTCGATCGCCGACAGGGCGATCCTGAATCCCTGCCCTTCCTCCCCGATGCGGTTCGCCGCCGGGATGCGGCAGTTGTCGAAGACCAGCTCGGCAGTATCCGAGGCCCGGATGCCGAGTTTGTCCTCGGTCCTGGCCACCGTGAACCCGGGCGTTCCCTTCTCGACGACGAAGGCGGAGATGCCGCGATACCCCTTGGCGCGGTCCGTCTGGCAAAAGACGAGCGCGAACGACGCCTCGCGGCCGGTGGTGATGAAGCGCTTGCGGCCGTCGACCACGTAATGGTCCCCGTCGCGCACCGCGAGCGTCGCCTGATTCGTCGCGTCGGAGCCCGCCTGCGGCTCCGTGAGCGCGAAGCACCCGTGAGCGTGACCGGAGGCGACCGGCCTCAGGAAGCGCTCGCGCTGGGCGTCCGTGCCGTACCGGTACACCGGGTCGCCGTAGAGCGAGTTGTTGACCGACATGATGACGGCGTGGGTCGCGCACGCCTTGGCGATCTCCTCGAGGGCCACGACGTACGACACGGCGCCGGCGCCGCTCCCGCCCCATTGCTCGGGAATCACCATGCCCATGAGACCGAGCTCGCCCATGCCCTTGACGGTCTCGTGCGGGAAGCGCGCGTCCCGGTCGATGTCGGCGGCGATCGGCTTGATCTGGGAGTCGGCGAACTCCCGTACCGTCGCCTGGATCATCTGCTGCTCTTCGGTCAAATCCAGTCGCATTTTTTGGGAGAAGGGGGCTCCGGGTGAACGAGACGCGTACACCCTCCGCCCCCCTCTCGACTCCCCCTTACTTGTCCAGGAGCTTCTTGAACTCTTTCGTGAGCTCCGGCACGACCTCGAAGAGGTCGGCAACGATCCCGAAGTCGGCGATCTTGAAGATCGGCGCCTCCGGGTCCTTGTTCACGGCGACGATGACTTTCGAGGTCCGCATCCCTGCCAGGTGCTGGATCGCGCCCGAGACGCCGAAGCCGAGATAGAGCTTCGGCGAGATGGTCCGGCCGGTCTGGCCGATCTGGAATCGGTGCGGCCGCCAGCCGGCGTCGACGGCGGCGCGCGAGGCGCCCACCGCGGCGCCGATCACGCGGCCCAGCTCCTCGAGGATCACGTAGTTCTCCGGGCCCTTCATTCCGCGCCCGCCCGAGATGACGGTCTCCGCCTCCGTCAGCTCGGGGAGCCCGGTGGAGACCTCCTCGCGGCGCTCGACGAACTGCATCTGGGCGCCGGCCGCCGCCACGGTCGGTCGTTCGACCGGCGCCGTCTTGCCGGGCTGGGTGTCCGCGGGGCGGAATACGTTGGGTCGCAGCGTCGCGACCCACGGCGCCTTGGCCCACGTCACTCTCGAGAGAAGCTTGCCCGCGTAAACCGGGCGCGTCGCGACGAGCGTGTCCCCTTCCAGCGCGAACCCGACCGAGTCGGCCGCGAGCCCCACGCCGAGCCGCGCCGCGAGCCGCGCCACGAACTCCCGCTGGCGGCTCGTGACGGGCGCGAAGATCGCCTTCGGCGCTTCCTTGGCGGCGAGCTCGGCGGCGGCCGCCACCCACACCTCGCTCCGGTAGGGGGCGAGGGCCGCGTGCTCGAGCAACAGCACTTTCGCGGCGCCCCACTCACCGAGCTGCTTCAATCCGGCCTCGCTCGCCTTGTCGGTGAGCCACACGGCCTCGACCCGTCCCGGCGCGAGCCGTGAGGCTTCGCCGATGACTTCGGCCATGACCTTCTTCGGCGAGCCGTTACGATCGTCTTCGACGATGCACCAGAACGCGTTCGGCATGATCCCCTCTCGCTTGCCAGCTAGATCGCTTTGGCGTCTTCGCGCAGGGCGCGGACGAGTTCCTTCACCGCCGTGGGCACGTCGCCCGCGATGATGCGTCCGGGCGGGCGGGGCGGCAGCGCCTGGAGCCCGAGGATCGAGAGCTGCGGCGGCTCGGACGCCCACCCGAGATCGGCCGCCTTGACGTCCCTGATCTCCTTCTTCTTCGCGCCCATGATGCCTTTCAGCGTCGGGTACCGTGGCTCGTTGAGCCCCTTCTGCGCGGCCAGGACTGCGGGGAGGGGGAGGTCGAAGACCTCGAGCCCGCCCTCCACCTGGCGGGCGGCGCGGACGGACTTGCCGTCGGCGTCGATCGCCTCCTCCATGATCCAGTAGGCGCACGGCCAGCCGAGCAGCTCGGCGAGCTGTGCCGTGACGGCGCCCATGTCGTCGTCGATCGCCTGGCGGCCGCACAGCACGAGCTGCGGCCCTTCCTGCTTGATGGCCGCCGCCAGCGCTTTGGCCGTCGCCAGCGTGTCGGCCGTCGCCCACACGGGGTCGTTCAGGTGGATCGCGCGGTCGCAGCCCATCGCGAGGCAGGAGCGGAGCGCCTCCTTCACCCGATCGGGCCCGAGCGACACCGCCACGACCTCGCCCTGACCGCGCTTCTCCTTGATGCGCAGCGCCTCCTCGACGGCGAACTCGTCGTACGGCGAGACGATCCACGTGATGCCTGTGGGGTCAATCGTCTTTCCGTCGGCGGCGATCTTCACCTGGGTCGCGGTGTCCGGCACCTGCTTGACGGTGACGAGGATCTTCATGACGTCGCTCCTTCGTAATGGAGTTCGCGGGTGATCCGGAAGCGGTCGCCCGGGATGAAGACACGGTCGAAGACGACCGGGGCACCGCCGGCGTCATGCGAGATGCGCTCGGACTCGAACGCCGCCTCGCCGGCGTGGCACCCGAGGTCGCGCGCCTCGCGGCGGCCGAGGCGCACCGCCGAGACGGTCTCGTGCGCGCGCACGATGACGACGCCGAGCTTGAACTCGAGGACCTGGTGGAGCGGCGTCCGCGCGAGATCGGCCCGCACCACCTCGTCGCCGATCAGCGGCGGGAGGAACGACCGCTGAAGACTCATCGGATGGTCGTCGACCAGCCGCAGCCGCTCGAGCACGAACACGCGCGCCCGTGCCGGGAGTCGCAGCGCCTCCGCGACGCGCCGGTCGGGCGCGGCGAACCGCGCCCCCAGGAGCCGCGTTGCGACGTGCTCGCCCTTGGCCGAGAGATCCCCGGCGAAGCGGCGCAGCTGGAGGATGTCGTAGTCGATCGAGGGCGCGGCGATGAACGTCCCGAGACCGTGACGGCGCGTGATGAGGTGCTCGCGCTCGAGGAGCTCGAGCGCCTGGCGCAACGTCATGAGCGTCACGGCGAAGCTCTTCGCGAGCTCGCGCTGATTGTCGAGCCGCGCGCCGGGCGCGAGCGCGCCGCCCCGGATCCGTTCGCGCAACGTCTCGGCGATGCGGTGGTAGCGTGGGACCCGACCGATGCGCTTCGCGTTCGCCGTGACACCGTTCATAGAACCTCAGTGTTCTAGAACTCTACCATCCAAACCAGGTCGCGAAGCGTCGTCCACGGGGAAGAAACGGCAACACCGAAGGGAACTTGAGGGCGCGCCGCCGCGACACCCTATTCTATCATCGTCGCGGTGGGTCGACCCAAGGGACTCAGGTTTCGTGAGAGAGCTCCCGGGTGAAGTGAACGAGCTGGTCGAGCTTACCGCGCGCGGCGCCCGTGTCGATCGAGCGGGCCGCCAGCTCGACCCCCTCCTTCAGGTCGCGCGCCTTGGCTCCGACGATCAGCGCGGCGGCCGCGTTCATCAGCACGATATCGCGGCGCGGTCCCGGGTCGCCGGCGAGGATGGTCCGGATGATCTCGGCGTTCTGCTCGCGATCGCCCCCGAGGAGATCGCCGATCGAGGCGCGCGGCAGGCCGAAGTCCTCGGGCCGGACGGTGGACGTCCGGACGACGCCCTCGCGGACCTCGGAGATGCGGCTCTCGCCGGTGTTCGAGATCTCGTCGAGGTTGTCGCTGCCGTGCACGACGAACGCCCGGATCGTCCCGAGCTCGGCGAGCACGCGCGCGAGAGGCTCGGTGAGCGCCGCGGCGTAGACCCCGATGACCTGAGCGTTGGCGCCCGCCGGGTTGGTCAGCGGGCCCAGCATATTGAACACGGTGCGCACGCCCATCTCGCGCCGCGCGGGCATCACATGCTTCATCGCGGTATGCAGAAGCGGCGCGTAGAGGAAGCCGATCCCCACCTCATCCACGCAGCGCGCGACGTTCTGGGGCGGCAGATCGAGATTGATGCCGAGTGTTTCGACCACGTCGGCGGAGCCACAGAGCGAGGACACGGAGCGGTTGCCGTGCTTGGCGACGCGGAGCCCGGAACCCGCCACGACGAAGGCCGTCGCCGTCGAGACGTTGAAGGTGCCGGTCGCGTCCCCGCCGGTGCCGCAGGTGTCGATCAGCATCTCGCGGTCCGTGCCGGTGAGTCCCGCCACCTCGTCGGCGCGGGTGCGGATACGCACGACCTTCTGGCGCATCACCTGCGCGAAGCCGATCAGCTCCTCGACCGTCTCGCCCTTCATCCGAAGGGCGGTCAGGAACGCGGCGATCTGCGCGTTGGTCGCCGCGCCCGACATGATCGCCTCCATCGCCGCCGCGGCTTCGATTCGTGTCAGGTCACGCCGCTCGACCAGTCTTCGGAGCGCCTCGGTGATGATGGGGCTCGTCATGAGGGGATCAGTATACCCAGGACGATCCTTCCCCGGCTCAGAGACCGAGATACGCCTGCTTCACGTGGGGGCTCGCCCGGAGGCTCTCCCGCGTCCCCTCGAGCACGATCCGCCCGTTCTCGAGCACGTAGCCTCGGTGCGAGAGCTGGAGCGCGCGCGGCACGTTCTGCTCGACGAGCATCATCGTCATGCCATCGCCATTGACCCGCTGCAGAGTGTCGAAGATGAGCTTCACCGTCACCGGCGCCAATCCGAGGCTCGGCTCGTCCAGCAACAGGAGGCGCGGGCGTGCCATGAGCCCGCGCCCGATCGCGCACATCTGTTGCTCGCCGCCCGACAGCGTCCCGGCGAGTTGACGCTCACGCTCGTGCAGGCGCGGGAAGAGCGTGAAGACGAGCTCGAGCGCGTCGTCCCGGTGGCGCCGGTCCGCAGCCCGGCCACCGAGCTCCAGATTGTCGCGCACCGTCATCGTGGGAAAGAGCTGGCGCCCCTCCGGCACATGGGCGATGCCCCGCGCGACGATCTGGGCCGACCCCAGACCGTCGAGCCGCGCGCCCTCGAATTCGATGCGCCCGGCGCGCACGGGCAGGAGCCCGCTGATCGCCCGCAGCGTCGTGGTCTTGCCGGCGCCGTTCGCGCCGATCAATGCCACCGCCTCGCCCCGTCGCACCTCGAGCGAGACGCCCGAGACCGCCGTCAGGTCGCCGTAGCCGGCCTCGAGCCCGTCAAGCCGGAGCAGCGCGGACATACTCGTCGCCCAGGTACGCCTCGACCACTTTCGGGTGATTGGCGATGTCGGCCGGCGTCCCCTCCGCGATCTTCTCGCCGAAGCTCAGCACGACGATCCGCTGGGAGAGCGCCATCATCGCCCGCATGTTGTGCTCGATCAGCAAGATGGACACGCCCGAGGCATGAATGCCGCGGATCAGCCGGATGATCGGCTCGATCTCCGTCGGATTGAGCCCCGCCATCACCTCGTCGAGCAGGAGCAGGGTCGGCTCGGTGGCGAGCGCCCGCCCCAGCTCGAGGCGTTTGCGCTCGGCCAGCGTCAGGGTGCCCGCCGTCACGTGCGCCCGGGCGCCGAGCCCCACGCGCTCCACGACGTCGCGGGCGCGGACGCGCGCCTCGAGCGCCTGCGGATGCCGGGCGAGCGCGGCCACCCTCACGTTCTCGAGGACGCTCATGCGCGGGAAGGGCCGGACGAGCTGAAACGTCCGCGCCAGCCCGAGGCGGCAGATCGCGTGCGGCGGGAGCCCGACGAGCGCGCGGCCGCGGAAGCTGATGTCGCCCGTGTCCGGTGTGAGAAAGCCCGAGAGGAGATTGAAGACCGTCGTCTTGCCGGCGCCGTTCGGGCCGATGAGCCCGAGCATCTCACCATGTTCGACCGCCAGGTCGAGCCCGGCGACGGCCTGAAGGCCGCCGAAGCGCTTGGACAATCCGCGCGCCACCAGCACGGGCATTTGTAGCGGGGGCGGTGAGCCCGGCTCGGACCGAGGGTGGCCTGAGACAGGCGCGACCCGGCTCCGCTCCTGCGGACAACCCTGCGGGTAGGGGGGGCCTGAGACAGGCGGGACTCGTTGGACGACGCGCCGCAGGCGCGGATAGGCGCCCTCGGGCAGAAACAGCACCACGCCGATCAGGAGCACGCCGTACGCGATCAGGTGCGCACCGTGCAGTCCTCCCTGCCCGAGATACAGCCGAGACAGCTCGGCCAGCGGCGTCAAGATGAAGGAGCCCAGAATGGGTCCGAGGAGCGTGCCCGCGCCGCCCACGATCGGGCGGATGATGATCTCGACTGACAGCGGGATGCCGAAGAGCGTGTTGGGCTGGAGCGAAAAGAGATAGAACGCATAGAACGTTCCGCCCAGACCCGTGAGAAAGGACGACACGACCATCGCGAGCATCTTGTACTTGAGGGCATTCACGCCGAGCGCCTCGGCCGCGGCCTCGTCCTCGCGGATCGCCGCGAGATAGATCCCGAAGCGCCGCCGCTCGATCGCCCAGGCGGTCGCCGTGGCCGCCAGCAAGAGTGCCAGCGCGATGTAGTAGTAGACGCGGCCATCCCGGAACTGGAACTGCCGCGGGTCTCCGGTGAAGGTGATGTACAGGCCGAGAGGGCCGCCGATCGCGTCGATGTTCGAGACGGCGATGCGGCAGATCTCGGCGAACGCCACAGTGAGCAACACGAAGTAGAAGCCGCGCAGGCCGAAGCGGAAACCGAGGTAGCCGATGATCGCGCCGAGCAGCGCCGCCAGCGCGGCGCCGACGAACATGCCGACCCACGGGGTGAGCCCCGCCTCGATTGACAGCATCGCCGCCGTGTAGCCGCCGACGCCGACGAAGGCGGCGTGCCCGGCCGAAAGCTGGCCCGCGTAGCCACCCACGATGTTCCACGCCTGGCCGAGGAAGCCGTAGAAAAAGATCAGGATGAAGATGGTGACCGCGTACGAGCTCAGCGCCGCCGGAAGCGCCAGCAGCACCGCGAGCGCCGTGACGACCGCCCACCTCATGACGTCCGCTTGCCGAAGAGACCGGCCGGCCGGAAGAGGAGGATCACGATGAGCAGCGAGAAGCTCACCAGCTCCTTGAGCGATGGCTTCAGGAACACGGCGCCGAGCGACTCGGCGACCGACACGAGCAGGCCTCCGATGAGCGCGCCGAGGAGGCTGCCCATCCCGCCAATGATCACGATGTTGAACGAGGTCACCGACAGGGAGAATCCGGTCGGCGGTTGAAACGGCAGGATCGAGGAGACCAGGGCGCCCGCGGCGCCCACGCAGGCTGCGCCCGCGCCGAACGCCACCGCGTAGACGCGTCGCACATCGATGCCGACCACGAGCGCGCCGTAGGTGTTGTCGGCCGCGGCCCGGATCGTCCGACCGAGGTCGGTCCGGTAGAGGAACAGAGAGAGTGCGGCGGTGAGCAGGACCGCCACCACGAATGTCACGAGCCGGGCGATGTCCACGAAGACGGGCCCGAGCCACAGCGTCGCGGCCCCGAGGGGCGACCGCACCCGTGTCGGCTCAGGGCCGAACGCGACGAGCGCCAGGTTCTCGAGCACGAGCGCGACCCCGAGCATCAGGAGAATCTGCATCTCGTGGGGCGCGTCGATGACCCGGTCGACGAGTCCACGCTGCACGAGAAGGCCGAGCGCGAACAGCGCGGCGGCGCAGACGACGAAACTCAGGTAAGGATCGATACCCGCGCGCGTGGCGAGCAGGTACGAGAGGTACATGCCCCAGACCATCATGTCGCCGTGGGCGAAGTTCACGACGCGCATCACGCCGAAAATCAGCGTGAGGCCGACGGCCATCAGGCTGTAGACACCACCGAATAGCAGCCCGCTCAGCAAACCCTGCAGGACGAGCGTCAGGTCCACGGACAACCCGACCCAGGGCGGTGGCGGGGGTGTGCGGGACGGGTCGACCGGACCCGTTCCCGCGAACGAGGCGACGGACGTCGCGCGGCCAGATGGAGCCCAGCCGCCGCGCAGCAGCCCACGCGTGCCGCGTGGTCCGGTCGACCCCTCCCGCACACGCCCGTCGCCGCCCTGGGTCGTCCTAGGCCTTGGGCCGCGGAAAGACGAACTTCTGCAACGCCGCCTCTTTGGGCCAGACGGCGACCGGCTTCTGCGAGAGGATCTGGATCATCGTCGGGATCGCGTTGGGGTTGTCGCCGAGCTCGTTGAAGACGACGGGCCCCCCGTACTGCATGAGCCCGCCGCTGAAGTTCGTGGTCTTCATCGCGTCGACGATCGCGTCGGGGTCTTCGAGGCTCGCCGCGCGCTCGAGCATGTCGGCGATGACGAACATGCCGTCGTACGAGTAGCCCGAGTTCGTGTCGAACGTCTTGCCGCCCGAGCGCTTCCGGTACTCCTCGGCCACGGCGTTGGTCTTCGGGTTCTTGAAGTTCGCCCAGGGCACGCTCGTCAGCACGTACTCGAGATCTTCCTTGAGCGCGGCCAGCTGGCCCGCCTCGTAGAGCCCGGGGCTGCCGGGGCCGACGATCCCCATCATCTCGATCCGCTGCTTACGGATCTCGGGGAAGAGCAGTAGAGCGGACGCCGGGCGGGTGATCGGCGCGATCACGTCGGGCTTCGCGGCCTTCGCTTTCGAGATCTCCGTCGAGAGGTCGGACGGCGGCTCCGGCCACGGGATGGCCTCGACGATCTCCCACGAAGGGTTGGCCGCCTTGTGGGCCGCCTGGAACCCCCGCGCCTGATTCTGGCCGAAGAGGTCGTTGCAGTACATGAGGACGATCCGCTTGGGCGACGCGTTCGCTTCTTTGAAGATCTCGTTGAAGTACTCGACGGCCTTGCGGCCGAAGCTCGAGCCGGTGGGAAAGTTCCGGTAGACGTACTGGACCTTCTGCTGGCCCTCCTTGACCGACTTCGCGACGTTCGCGGTGATGGGGTCGGCGGCGGCGATGTCGATCAGGAGCGGCACACGCCGCTGCTGGGCGAGGGACGCCATCGCGTTGGTCGATCCCGAGTCAAACGACCCCATCAGCATCCGGGTACCCCGGTTCACGACACGCTCGGCCTCGACGCGGCCGTTCTCGGGCTTGGTCTGCGTGTCACCGACGATCAGCTCGAGCTTGATGCCGCCCTTCGACTTGATGCCGCCCGCCGCGTTGATTGCATCGGCGGCCATCTGAGCGCCCAGACGGCAGGCCTGCCCGGGTTCGGCGAGCGCACCCGTCACGGGATGAATGACGCCGATCTTGAACGTCTTCGGCTGCGCGCGGAGCGGCAGCGGAAATCCGGCGACGGTTGCGCCGGCGGCGGTCGCCTTGAGAAACCTCCGCCGGGTCAGTCGATGCGTTGTCATCACGAGCCTCCTCCCAGGAGCTCTTTGGCGATGATCATGCGCTGGATCTGGTTCGTGCCTTCGTAGATCTGCATGATCTTCGCGTCACGCATGTAGCGCTCCACCGGAAACTCACGGGTGTAGCCGTAGCCCCCGAAGATCTGGACCGCGTCCGTGGCGACCTTCATGGCGGCATCGCCCGCCCAGCACTTCGCCATCGACGCTTCGTAGGTGTTGCCCCGCATGCCCGCGTCGACCTGGCGCGCGGCGTGGTGGACCATGAGACGCGCGGCGTGCACCTGCATCGCCATGTCCGCCAGCATGAACTGGATGCCCTGGAACGCGGCGATCGGCTGGCCGAACTGCTGCCGCTCCTTTGCGTACGCCGTGGCGGCGTCGAGCGCCGCCTGGCCGATGCCGACCGCCATCGCGCCCGTCATCGGTCGCGTCATGTCGAGCGTCTGCATGGCGATCTTGAATCCCTCGCCCTCCTCGCCGAGCCGCTGCTCGATCGGGACGGCGCAGTCCGTGAAGTGGAGCGCCACCGTGGGCGAGCAGCGGATCCCCATCTTCCTTTCCTTCTTGCCGACGGCGAAGCCCGGCAGGCTCTTCTCGATGAGAAAGGCGGTGATGCCCTTGGCGCGCTTGCCCGGATCGACGGTCGCGAAGACGGTGATGACATCCGCGTGGTCGCCATGCGAGCACCACTGCTTCGAGCCGTTCAGGACGTAGTGATCGCCCTTGCGGACCGCCGTGGTCCGCAGGCTCGCGGCGTCCGAGCCGGAGCCGGGCTCCGAGAGCGAGTAGGCCGCCATGAACTCGCCGGCCGCGAGACGGGGCAAGTACTTCTTCTTCTGCTCTGCGGTGCCGGCCAGGAGGATCGGCAGGCCGCCGAGCGGGTGCGCGCCGAAGTTCGTGGTCGTCCCCGCGCACGCCCACCCCAGCTCCTCGGCGACCAGGGCGAGCGCGAGACAGCCCATGTTCGTCCCGCCGTACTCCTCCGGCACCCAGACACCGAAGAGGCCGGAGTCGACGAGCGCCTGCATCGATTCCGTCGGGTAACTCTCGGTCTCGTCGTAGTGCGCGGCGTTCGGCGCGATCCGGTCCCGGGCGACTTTGCGCGCCAGGTCGCGGATCATGCGTTGCTCTTCGGTGAGGTAGAAGACGTCGTTCATGTGCGGTCCCCCTCAGACGATCTGCCGTCGCCGCAGCTCAGCCAACCGTTCGGGCGGCAGGCCGAGCGCTTCGCCGTAGATCTTCTCATTGTGCTCGCCGAGCCGGGGCGGAAAGCTCAGCGCCGGCGGCTCGCCGACCGGTGGGGCCGGCAGCGCGATGCGGAGGCCGGATCGTGGGTCCGTGACCTGCATGAGCCGCTCGGCGACGAGCGGATCGGCCACGACGTCGGCGAGCGTGCTGACGCGGGACACCGGGACGCCGGCACGGCGGAGCGATTCGAGCGCCTCTCCGGTGCCGAGATCGGCGAAGCAGTCGGCCAGCGCGCGATCCAGCCCGTCGACATCGGCGATGCGGCCGGCGTTGGCCGCGTACTCGGGCCGACCCAGCCCGGCGAAGCGCGGGAGGGCCGTCAGCGCCGCCCACTGCTGGTCGTTACCCACCGCCAGGTACACGTGGCCGTCGCGTGTCCGATGGACGGCGACCGGGGCGAAGAACTGATGGCGATTGCCCTTTCGCGCGACACGCTCGCCGAGGCTCGAGGAGAGCGCGATGGGCGCGACCATCCACGACACCGCGCTGCGCAGCATCGATACGTCGATGCGCGCGCCTTCGCCCGTCGTCGCGCGGCGGTAGAGAGCCTTCACGACCTCGCTATAGCCGTGCTCGGCGGCCCCCAGGTCGACCATCGGCAGGCCGAAGACCGTGGGCGGTCCCCCGGCGTCGCCCGTCAGCTCCATGAAGCCGGCGCGCGCCTGGAGTACGGGATCGTAGGCCGCCTCGTCGTGGTCCGGACCGAACCCGGTGATGCCGAGCCAGATCAGGTCTGACTTCACGGCGAGGAGTCGCTGGGGCTCGATCCCGAGGCGGGCGTAGCTCCGCGTCCGCTGATTGCAGGCGAACACGTCCACGCCGAGCTTCGCGATCAGGGCGCTCAGGAGCGCCTGGCCGTCGGGATGACCGAGGTTGAGGGTGATCGCTTCCTTGCCGCAGTTGTTCGGCAGGAAGTAGCTGCGCATCGCGGGTTCGCCGAGCACGTCGTGGCCGACGAACCGGTTGGGATCCGGACGCTCGGCGTTCTCGACACGGATCACGCGGGCGCCGTCGCACGCGAGTCGATAGGTCAAGAACGGGAGGGTCGTGGCCTGCTCGAGACTGAGCACAGTGACGCCTGCCAGGAGCCCGCGCGCCATCAGCGGTGCCCCCGGACCCGGCTCACCGCCGCGGCCGACGATCGACGACACGTACCGCCTTGCCCTGCGGCCGCTCGATCTCGCCGTGCGTGCAGAGGCGCACCTCCGGACTCAGCGAAAGCAAATCGTACAGCTCGCGCCGAATCCGGGACGCGACCGCTGGATCGCAGCCCGGCTCCGCCTCGACGCGGATCGTCATTCGCTCGCCACCGCCCTCGGAGTCGAGCACGATCTGGTACTCGTGGCTCACGCCGGAGTGGCGCAGGAGCGTCGTCTCGATCTGGCGCGGGTAGAAGTTCACCCCTTTGTAGATCACCATGTCGTCGACACGTCCGCGCAGCCGGTCGATGCGGAGCGAGGTCCGTCCGCAGTCGCACCGCGCGCGCGAGACCACGCGCGTCAGGTCGTGGGTCCGATAGCGGACCAGCGGCAGGCCTTCCCGCGTCAGCGTCGAGACCACCAGCTCGCCCTCCGTGCCGTCCGGCACGACCGTGCCGCTCGCCGGGTTGACGACCTCGGGGTGATAGTGATCCTCCCACACGTGGATGCCGCGGCGCGCGGCGCAGTCGATGCCGAGCCCCGGCCCGCCGGTCTCGGTCATGCCGATGATGTCGAAGGTGCGGATGCGGAGCTCCTTCTCGATACGCGCCCGCAACTCGTCCGACCACATCTCCGAGCCGAGAATGCCAACGCGGAGCGACAGGGATGCGAGGTCGAATTGCTCCTCGCGGGCCGCCTCGATCACTCGCAACGGGTAGGTCGCGATCGCGGCGACGACGGTCGCCCTGAGATCGCGCATGAGCTTGAGCTGCAGGGTCGTGCGTCCGGTCCCTATCGGGATCACCATCGCGCCAAGCCGCTCGGCGCCATAGTGGAAGCCGAAGCCTCCGGTGAAAAGGCCGAACGAGGGCGTGATCTGGACGACGTCGTTCCGGCCGACGCCCGCGGCGACGTAGCAGCGCGCCATGACCTCGCCCCACTGCGCCACGTCGGAGGCGGTATACGGATTCAGGATCGGGTTACCCGTCGTCCCGCTCGATATCTGGATCCGCTGGTAGCCCGCGGTGCGCACGCACGCGAGCCCGTAGGGGTAGGCGTCACGCAGCTCCCCCTTCGTGAGGAACGGCAGCGTCCGCCAGTCCTCGACCCGGACGATATCCCCGGGATGGACGCCGCGAAGGCGTCGCGCCCAGGCGGGCTCGGCCAGGACCCGAGCGAGCGTTGCGCGCATTCGCTCGACGACGAGACGCTCGAGGGGCTCGCGAGCGAGCGCCTCGAGCTCGGGCTGCCACATCGTCACGGAGTCACTGCGGACGCGATCGTCATCGGGCGCGGGCCGGATCTACTCGGACTTCAGCCAGTCGGTCAGCGGCTTGAAGCGTCCCTTCTCGACGCGCACCCAGAACCCTTGCTTCTGCGTTTCGTGGTCGTGGCCGATCGTGAGCGGCGGCAGGATGCCGCTCTCGAATCCCTTGATGGACTCCAGGGCAGCGATGAGCGACTCGCGCGTCAGGTTCCGCCCGGCGCGCTTGGCCGCCTCCGTGAACAGCATGCCGCCGAAGTAGCCGGCGAGCGAGTACCGGCTGGGCTCGTTCTTCGGGAAGTTCCGCAGCATGTGCTCCCGGTAGAGCTTGACGCCCGGCAGGTCGGAGGTCAGCGGGTCGGGCCAGAGCGACAGCCCCTCAACGCCCTCCGCGTCGTCGCCGGCGAGGGCGAGGTAGCCCTCGTCGGTGAGCGGTCCCGTCGAGACCATGAGCGTGTCGGTCCAGCCGATCTTCCGGCGCTCGCGCAGCGCCTGCACCGCCGGTCCCGGTACGAGCACGAGGAAAGTCACCTCCGGCTTCGCGGCGCGGAGCTTGGCAATCTGCGGGCTGACGTCGGTGACGCCTTGCTTGACCGATTGGAGGGCGACCAGCTTGCGGCCGAATCGGCCGAGGTCCTTCTCGAGCGCCTTGAGGAACGATGTCCCGTACTCGTCGTCCTGGTAGAGCACCGCGAACTTCCGGTACTTCCGTGGTCCGGCGAGGTAGTCGATCATCATCTTCGAGGAGCGGTCGCTCAGCGCCATGCCCGGGAACACGTAGCGCCGGCCGCGCGTGGCCGGCAAGCTCTGGTACGGGAACAGGAGCGGCACCTTGTTCGCCTCGAGGTACTCGATCGTCGCCGCCACGGGTCGGGAACCCTGCGGGACGATGATGGCGAAGACCCGGTCCTGCTCGACGAGCCTTTGGGTGTTGGCAACTGCCTCCTGCGGCGTGTCGCTGTCAGCGGCGTAGGAGACGGTCCGGACCTTGCGCCCGTGGATCCCGCCGGCCTGGTTGACGACCCGAAAGTAGAGATCGAGGCCGAACTTCGTGATCTGCTCGCCCGTGAAGGCAAGGGGGCCCGCGAACGAAGTCGAGCCGAGCACGATTTCCGTGTCGCCGACGCCTGGCTGAGCTGCGGCGGGGAGCCCGCTCAGCGTGATCAGCAGAAGGCAAAGGAGAACCGCCCTGGTGATCGGGCTCACCGGAGCGCCTTCGCCCACATCGGCGACTCCCAGCCGTCGTGGAGGAACGCGCGGATCTCACGCCGAGTGAAGTCGCCGAGCCCCAGATGCTCGAGCGCCCGCCCCCGGCCGGAGAGCTCGCGTCCGAGCAGCGCGCGAAAGATCAGCAGGAGCCCCGAGACCGCTGGCGTCTCGACCCCGGCCGCCCGGCCGGCGGACTCGAAAAGCGTGAGGCCGAGGGCCACGTCCTCCGTCACGTACCGATGCTCGAACGTGAGGATTTCGCTCCAGAGCCCGCTGGCGACGAGCTTTGCCCGGGCGCCGGCACCGTAGAGCCCTTCGGCCGCGCGCGGCTCTTCGTAGTAGGTAGCGAGCTCGTAGTGGGGCGCGGGATATTCCCAGCCCTTCCGGGTCACGACCCGCTCGGCGTCGACCGCGTCGATCAGGCGGCGGACGCTCGACGTGGTGCCGGCCGCGTGAATGTCGAAGCGCCCGCCATCGATCGGACCCGCGTTCAAGAGCACGAGCGGCGGGTGAATCACCGGGCCCGCGTTCGTCAGCGCGGCGTCCAGCGCGTCGGCACACGGTCGGATGGACGGGAAGAGCTCGGCCAGGCGCGCGATCGTCCGTTCGGTCCGCGACGCCGGGAAAACGCCGAGGGGGAGATTCGCGGCGCGCACCGGCGCCGACACTGTCGCGGGGCCGGTCTTCCGCGTGAGATACGGTAGCGTCCCCGTCTCGGCGAGAGCGTAGGGGAGCACCGCGCCGGCACGGGCGAGCGCGCGCGCCATGGTGTAGGTGCCGAGCGTGCCCGGCGCGAGCAGGATGATCTGCCGGGAGTCCACGTGCGGCGCGAGGCGCTTGGCCAGGTCGTCATGGCTCGTCGCGGGGAGCGGCGCGATCACGATCTCGGCGCCGGCGACGGCCTCGGCGAGCTCGGTCGTCGCGCGCGCGAGGCGTGCGGTGCCCTGTCGCCCCTCGGCCGCCAGGACGATCGTCGGGTCGTCGGCCAGCGGCCCGAGCGCCTGCCGTGACCGGCTCCAGAGGCGCACGCTGTGGCCCGCGAGGGCGAGGTCCGCCGCGGTCGCGAATCCCCCGTTGCCTCCGCCGAGCACTGTTATGTCCATCGGCGTGCCTCGCACTCGGGGGGCCCCGCCCCGGGCCGGGTTGCGGCTGGCCCAGCTCTCACGCGATCGCTCCCGTCGCGCGCAGCTCCGTGATTTTCACGTTCGAGTACTTGAGCACTCCGGCCAGAACCTGATCGGTGTGCTCGCCGAGCCGCGGCGCCGGTGCCACCTCCAGACCCATCGCCCCATCAACCTTGATCGGCGTGCCGAGCGTCCGCGTCTTGCCGTAGCGCGGGTGATCCATCTCGACAACCATGCCGCGCTGGGACACCTGGGGATCCGACAATACGCGGTCGACGCTCAGGATGGGTGTCGCCGGAACGCCGAGCACCTGAAGACGCTCGAGCCAGTCCTTGGTCGTCCGCGTTCTGAAGGCGGCCTCGACCAGCGGCATCAAGACGTCGCGGTGGAGGACGCGGTCGCGGTTGGTCGCGAACCGCAGGTCGCGCTCCCACTCCGGATGGTCCACGGCGCGGCAGAACAACCCCCAGAATTTCTCGGCGAAGATCGCGACGATCAGATGGCCGTCACGCGTCTGGAGCGCCGAGTACGGCACGACCGAGGCGTGACCCGAGCCGAGCGGAGTCGGGACTCGCCCGTTCGTCCAGAAGTATTGCGCGATGTACGTGAGCAGCGAGACCTGGCAGTCGAGCAGCGAGAGGTCGACGTGGGCGCCCTCGCCCGTCCGCTCGCGCCGGAAGAGGGCGCCAGCGACCGTAAAGGCGCCGAACAGCCCACCGGCGAGGTCGGCCATGGGCAGCCCCATGCGGACCGGGCGCCCACCGGGATCTCCGGTAACGGACATCGCACCGCCCATGGCCTGGAGGGCGAGGTCGAATGCCGGCCAGTCGCGGTACGGCCCCTCCTGCCCGTAGGCGGAGATGGAGCAGACGATGATCCGCTGATTGAGAGCCCAGAGCTTCGAGTACGCGAGCCCGAGGCGCTCCATGATGCCGGGCCGGAAGTTCTCCCAGACCACGTCCGCCTGCCGGACGAGGTCGTACAGGACCTCACGGCCTCGGTCGCGCGACAGATCGAGCGCGAGCGACTTTTTGTTCCGGTTGATCGCGAGGAAGTACGCCGACTCTCCGTCGGGCAGGAACGGCGGCCCCATCATGCGCATCGGATCGCCACCATCCGGGTCTTCGATCTTGATGACCTCGGCACCCATGTCGGCCAGCAGCATCGAGCCGTACGGTCCCGCGAGCATGCGCGAGAGGTCCAAGACGCGAACGCCTTCGAAGAGCTTCATTTCGGCCCCCACCGCGGATGGTGCGTGGCTGCCCGCTCACGATCCACCCGCCCATCGAGCATCCCGGTCAACGCGTGTCGGGTCGAGGGATGGCCACGAGGAACATCACGATCAGGGCGGCAAGCCGCGCACACGATCGCCGCATCGGACATCGGATCGTCATCGATGTCGAGCTCCCACCGCCGCGCGCACGCGCTCCGGCGTGATGGGCAGCTCGTTGAACCGCACACCGATCGCGTCCTTGATCGCGTTGCGGACCGCGGCGGCGACGGGGATGACGCCGGACTCGCCGAGGCCCTTGGCCCCGAACGGACCCTCCGCATCGATCGACTCGATCAGCCGCACGACGATCTCGGGCATGTCGTCAGCCTTGAACATCGCGTAGTCCATAAACGTCTGGGTCAACACCTGCCCTTGCTCGATCACGAGCTTCTCGGAGAGCGCGTAGCCGAGCCCCATGTGGACGCCGCCGTGCACCTGGCCCTCGGCGGCGGCCGGGTTGAGGGCCCGGCCCACGTCGTGAGCGGACACGACCTTGCGAACGACGACCCGGCCGCTCTCGGGATCGACGTCGACCAGCACCGCCTGAAACGCCGAGGTGTAGGCGGCCGAAACGTTCCCCTGGAAGTCCTTGTCGAGCATCGTGGTGGGCGGATCGTAGAACGCCTCGGCCACCAGCACGCGCCCGCCATCCCGGAAGTGCCCGGCCCGGGCAACGGCCTCGTATTGTAACCGGCGCTGCGGGTCGCGCCTGAAGAAAACCCAGCCGCCCTTCACGCCGAGGGCCGCCGCCGGCTCATCGAACTGCGCGGCGGCCATGTCGAGAAGCTGCGTCCTCACCTTCTCTGCCGCCAGGCGCGCGGCGTTGCCGGCGACGAATGTGGTGCGGCTCGCGTGCGTTCCGACGTCCCACGGCCGCACGCTCGTGTCGGAATTGATCACGTCGACACGCTCGAGCGGCACGCCCAGCGTCTCGGCGACGATCATGGCGAGCACCGTCTCCGAGCCCTGACCGATCTCGCTCGCCCCCGTGATGAGCGTGACCTTGCCGAAGTCGTCGAGCTTCACGATCGCGCCGCATCCGTCCGAGCGGTAGATCCGCGCGCCACCGCCGACGTGAAACATGCCCGCGTAGCCCACGCCGCGCTTCCAGCCGGTCGCGATCGTCGGCGGGTCCTTCGCGATCTCCTCCGCGGCCGCCTCGAGACACTCGCGCATCGCGAACGACGTGAGCACGAATCCTTGCGGATTGACGTCGCCGGGCTGCGACGCGTTCAGCCGCCGGAGCTCGAGTCGGTCGATGCCGAGCCGGTCGGCGAGGTCGTCCATCTGGGACTCGACCGCGAACGTGGACTCGGGGTTGCCGTAGCCGCGCATCGAGCCCGAGTAGGGGTTGTTCGTGTAGGCGATCGTCGTGTCGAAGCGCACGTTCGGCACCCGGTAGAGCCCCGCGACGGTCGAGAGCATCACGTAGGGTGTCGTCGAGCCCCAGGAGGTGTAGGCGCCACCGTCGATCGTCACGTGCCCCTCGCGCGCGAGGAGGCGGCCGTCGCGGTCGGCCGCGGTGCGGAGCCTGATCGCGCAGGGCTCTCGCGTCGGGCAGGCGACGAACTCCTCGACGCGATCGAATTCGACTTTCACCGGGCGCCGCGCCGCGCGCGCGAGCAGCGCGGCGATGACGTCGATCGGATAGACGTCGAGGCCGCGGCCGAAGTTGCCGCCGACCGGGGGCTGGAGCACGCGCACCCGGTCGCCGCCGACCCCCAGCGCGTCCCCCAGATCGCGCTGGTACAGGAACGGCACCTGGGTCGTCGTCCACATCGTCAGGTTGCCCGCGTGGTCCCAATCGGCGAGCGCGACCATGGTGCCCATACACGCCGACGTGACGAAGTTCAGCCGGTACGTGCCCTCGACGACCACGGCCGCCTCGGCGAGGGCCTGGTCCACGTCGCCGTGGGTGAACTGGTAGCGGAGGCGATGCCGGTTCGTCGCCAGCTCTTCGTGCACGAGCGGCGCTCCCGGCTCGAGCGCCTTCAGGGGATCGAACACCGCCGACAGCTCCGCGTACTCCACGTCGATCAGCGCCAGCGCCTCCTCGGCGAGCTCCGGCGTCTCGGCAACGACCGCGGCGATCTCGTCGCGGATGCAGCGAACCTTGCCGCGCTTCAGGGCGAGCTGGTCCTTGGCGAAGCCGAAGGGCCGCTGCTCCACGTCCTCGGCCGTCAGGATCGCGAGCACGCCTGGAAGCGCGCGCGCCCGGTTCGTGTCGAGCCGGACGATCCGGGCGTGCGGCAGGCGCGTCCGCAATATCTTCCCGTGCGCGAGCCGCGGCAGCTCGAGGTCGTGGAGATAGCGCGTCCGGCCCGTCACCTTGTCCAGACCGTCCCGCTTCGGGGTCGATTTGCCGACGACGTCGAACACCGGCGCCATCCTCAGAACTTCACTGTTTCCTTGTGTTCGCCGAAGACGTCTCTCATGGCCCGCGCGATCTCGCCGAGGGTGGCGTACGCCTTCACCGCCTCCGTGATCGGGTACATGAGGTTCTCGCGTCCGCGCGCTTCATCGGCGAGTCGGCCGAGCGCCGCCGTCACGGCGCTGTCGTCGCGGTCGCCGCGGATCCGCGCGAGCTTCGCCAGCTGCGCCTCGGTCGCCCGCGGATCGAACGAATAGAGCTCGACGTCCCGGTCGGCCTCGACGGGCTGGTCGCCGACGTGACAGTTGACGGCGACCTTCGGGATGTCGCCGGAGACCATCCGCTGCTCGAACAGGTAAGCCTGGCGGGCCACCTCGGCCTGGATGGCGCCGCTCCTGACCGCCTCGACGATGCCGCCCATGCGCTCGACGTGGGCCAGCTCTTCCAGGATCCGCTTCTCCATCGCGCTGGTGAGCGCCTCCACATAGTACGAGCCGGCGAGCGGGTCCACCGTGTCCGCCGCACCCGACTCCTCGGCGCAGATCTGCATGGTGCGGAGCGCGATGAGCTGAGCCTTGGGGGACGGGATCGTGTACGCCTCGTCATAGGTCGGCAGCGCCATCGTCTGGGCGCCGGCGAGGGCGGCGGCGAGGGCGATGTAGGCGCCGCGCACGATGTTGTTCTCGGGCTCCTGGACGGCGAACGCCGAGCCCCCGCCGCCGATGAGGCTCCGGAACATCCACGACCTCGGATTCGCCGCCCTGAAGCGTTCGCGCAGCATGCGCGCGTAGAGGCGCCGGCCGGCGCGGAACTTCGCGACCTCCTCGAAGATCTTCCCCCACGCGGTGAAGTTGAACGAGATCCGCGGCGCGAAGTCGTCCACCGCCATCCCGCGCGCGAGCATCAGCTCGACGTACGCCGCCGCGATCGCGAGACCGTATGCCATCTCCTGGGCGGTGGTACAGCCGGCCTCACGGATGTGGTAGCCGCACACCGACACCGGGTTGGAGCGCGGGTAGTGCCGCGCCGAGAACTCGATGAGATCGCCCACGAGCCGCAGCGAGGGATCGACCGGGTAGATCCAGGTGCCGCGCGCGATGAACTCCTTCAGGATGTCGTTCTGGGGCGTGGTGACGACGCGCTCGGCCGCCGCGCCCTGCTTTGCGGCGACGGCGTAGTACATGGCGGTGATCGGCGCCGCCATCCCGTTGATCGTGAGCGACACACTGACGCGGTCGAGCGGGATACCGGCGAACGCCTCCTCCATGTCGGCGAGCGTGTCGACGGCCATGCCGACGCGGCCGACCTCGCCTTCGGCCTTCGGGTCGTTGGAGTCGAGCCCCAGCTGGGTCGGCAGGTCGAAGGCGACGTTCAGCGCGTCCTGGCCATGGGCCATGAGGTACTTGAAGCGCGCGTTGGTTTCCGCCGGCGCGCCGAAGCCGACGTACTGGCGCATCGTCCAGAGCCGCTCGCGGTACATGTGCTTGTGGATGCCGCGGGTGTACGGGTACTCGCCGGGCCGGCCGATGTCGCGTTCGAAATCGACGCCCGCCAGATCTTCGGGCCCGTAGGCCGGCTCGATGGGGAAGCCCGCGTGCGCCCTCAGCTCTTTCATTCCTCTCCTCCCTATCGCTCGAGAAACGGGGCTAGGCGTTTCAGCGCTTCGGGCGCCCGCTCCTCGGGCGGGGCATGGCCGCAGTCCGGCAGCTCGACCACCTCGGCGCGCTCGAAGACCTCGCGCCAGCGTCCGAGGTAGCGGCCGAAGGCGGGGTCTTTCATTCCCCAGATCAGGAGCGCCGGGATCCGCGCGATCCGGTCGCGCCGCCGCCAGAGCCCGTCGTACCAGGCGCTCGAGCCCAGCAGCTCGCGCGCGTAGATCCAGGTCGCGTGGCCGTCGAGCGCCTTCAGGTAGTGGCGCTCGACCGCGCGGGTGTAGCGCCGGTGGTCGGCGATCGCGTGGCGCAGCATCACGCGCACCGAGAAGCCGACACGCTCGTACAGGAAGCGCCCGAGCGGTCCACCGAGGATCCGGCCGGACCACTCCATTCGCCGGTCGCCGGCCCACGACCACATCCAGGTGTTGAACAGGATGAGGCGCCGCACGTTCTCGGGATGGTCGATCGCGTAGGCGAGGCCGATCGGCCCGCCGTAGTCGTGGACGACGAGCGCGAGGTCCTTGAGGGCGAGCGACTCGATGAGCCGCGCGAGGTTGCGCGCCTGGTCCTCCGGGCGATACGACCAGCCGCGCGGACGATCGCTCAGCCCGAAGCCGAGGTGGTCCGGGACCACGCACCGGTGTCGCTCTTTCAGGCTCCGGATCAGATGGCGATAGAGAAAGGACCACGTCGGCGTGCCGTGCACCATGACGATCGGGGCGCCCTCACCCTCGTCGACGTAGCTCAACCGGCCTCGGTCGACGTCGAGGGTCCGGGGCTCGAACGGGTACTCCCGGCGGTCGACCCATGCGGGAATCAACTCGTGTCGCCTTGCCTCTCGGTCTGCCGAAACGCCTTGACGATCTCGGGGAGCGGCGTTCCCATCGGGAACACGTGACGCACGCCCAGCTGCTTCAACGCCTCGACGTCGCGCGGCGGAATGGTACCGCCCACGACGACCGCGATGTCATCGGCGCCGTGCGCCCGCAGCCCGCCCAGCACGCGGCGCGCGAGCAGCATGTGGGCGCCCGAGAGCACCGAGAGCCCGATCACGTCCACATCCTCTTGAATCGCCTCCTGAACGATCTCCTCCGGCGTCCGCTTGAGCCCGGAGTAGACGACCTCGACTCCCGCGTCGCGCAACGCGTGAGCCACGACCTTCGCCCCGCGATCGTGTCCGTCGAGCCCGGGTTTCGCGATGAGCACCCTCATGCCGGGCGAAACGCCGGCAGCCAGCGCGAGTTCCCATTGGGATCGTCGGCGACGCGGAGCGGCGTGACCCGTACGGGCTGCCCGATGGCGACCTTCGACGGCTCGGCACCGACCAGAATCGAGAACACACGCAGGCCGTCGATCTTCACGATCGCGAAGACGCGCGGCCCGTCGAAGCCGGCCGGCAGGCCGGCCTCTTGGACCGTGAACGCGTGGATCGTCCCCTGGCCCGACAGGTCGGCCCAGTCGAACCGGTCGGAGCCGCATTCGCCGCAGAACGCGCGCGGCGGCCACGCGAGCCGCCCGCAGCCGGCACACCGCGTGGTCGCCAGCCGCCCGGCGGCGAGCCGCGCGTAAAACTCGTGAAGCTTGGTGTGATCCGCCGACTCCAGCGGGAACGGGTCGGTCGCGCGGAAGTAAGGCATGTCACGCCTCCCGCTGGCGTCGGAGCTGCCGGAGCAGGGCCCGCACCTTGGCAGTCTCGAACGCCTCGCGCCGATCGCCCGCGTAGTCGAAGAACCCGCGTCCGGTCTTGGATCCGAGCTCGTTCCGCGCGACCTTCTCCTCGACCAACCGCGCGGGCCGGAAGCGGTCCTCGCCGAGAGTCTTCGCCAGGAACTCGCTCGCGCGATGCAGGATGTCTACCCCACCCCAATCGATGAACTCGAAGATGCCGATCGTCGCGCACCGGAAGCCCATGCCGGCCTTGAACGCCCGGTCCACGTCCTCGGGGGTCGCGACGCCTTCCTCGACCAGGCGTACCGCCTCGTTCATGAGCAGCGCCTGCAGCCTCGGCCCGATGAATCCGGGTGAGTCGGCGCAGCGCACCGGGACCTTGCCGAGCTTCTCGAGCATGGCGATGGTCCGCTCGACGACGCCGGCATCAGTCGCATGGCCGGGAACCACCTCGACGAGGGGAATAATGTGCGCGGGATTGAGCCAGTGGACGACGAGAAAGCGCTCGCCGCCGCGGACGAAGTCGACGAGGTGCCCCGGGGAGATGGTCGAGCTGGTCGAGGCGATGATGACCTCCGGCGCCACGCGGGCCGACACGCGCCCAAGGAACTCGCGCTTGAGGTCAACCAGCTCGGGCAGCGCTTCCTGAACGAATCCGCACCCATCGAGGCCCTCGAGCCCCCTGCGGTCCTCGAGCCGGGCGAGCGCCGGGGCAACCTCCCCGACCGAGATCACGCCCTCCTCGGCCATCAATCGAAGGTCGCGCGCGATTTCGCGTCGGGCGTCGGCGAACACCGCGGCGGCCTCTGCGGCAGACCGGTCCTTGAGGTCCACCAGCGACACGTGGCACCCGCCGAGGGCGAAGGCGAGCGCGATCTGGCGCCCGATCCTGCCGGGCCCGAGCACGGCGACGTGATTCATATTCATAGGCTCGACCGTCATCGATCCTCGCGGCCGTAGATCATGACCACGTGCTCGCCCATGCCGCTGTTGTTGTGCGTGAGCCCGACGGCGGCGTCGAGCACCTGACGGGCGCCGGCCTCGCCCCGGAGCTGCGCGAACACCTCGGCGGCCTGGGCGACCCCTGTGGCGCCGAGCGGATGGCCGCAGCCGATCAGCCCACCTCGCGGGTTCACCACCACGTCGCCACCGTAGTCGCTGCGCCCGTGGGCCACGAAGGGCCCTGCCTCACCCTTCCGGCAGAAGCCGAGCTCTTCGTACGCGATCAACTCGGCGATCGCGAAGCAGTCATGGACCTCGGCGACGTCCACGTCGCCTGCCGTGACGCCGGCCATCCGGTACGCCGCCCGCCCGGCGCGCTCGAGCGCCGGCCAATGGGCGTAATCCTCGTGGAGTGACGTCAGCTGGAACCCGTCGAGCGCCTGGCCGGTGCCGCGGATCCACACGGGTCTGTCTGTGAGGTCGCGCGCGCGATCCTCGGAGGCGACCAGCACCGCAGCGGCGCCGTCGGTGATCGGCGAGCACATGAAGAGGCGGAGGGGCGTCGAGATCATCCGCGAGCAGAGGACCTGATCGAGCGTCGCGCCCTTCTGGAAATGCGCGGTGGGGTTCCTCGCGGCGTGGGTGTGGTTCTTCACGCCCACCATCGCGAGCTGCTCTTCGGTCGTGCCGTACGCGGCGATGTGCCGCTGGGCGGCGAGGGCGAAGCAGGGCGGCGCGGTGAGGCCGAACGCCGCCTCCCATTCACGGTCGACGCCGGTCCCCATGTTGAGGATCGCCTCGTCGCCCGTGGGCTGATTCAGCTTTTCGACACCGAGCACCATGACGAGGTCGGCGAGCCCCGCCGCGATGAACGCGTACGCGTAGCGGATGCCGACCGTCCCCGAGGCGCACATGTGCTCCGTCCGGGCGCTCAGCGCGCTGGGCCTGATCCCGAGCGCCTCGGCGGCCATCGATGAAATATGAGACTGGAAGGCCGTCCTCTCCGGCAGGACGGAACCAACCACAAGACCTTCAACGTCTTTCGGCTTCACCGCCGGGGTGGCGTCGAAGCACGCCTTCCCCGCTTCCCAGATCAGGTCGCGATAGCTCGCCTTTCGCACCCCGAACTTCGAGACCCCGGCCCCGACCAGCGCAACCTTCCTCACGCCCGCCTCCGCATGAGCACGCTCGTCTCGTAGGTGCACACCACGTCGCCGCGCTGGTTCTTCACCGTCACGTCGAAGGTGACAACACCGCGGTCGGCCCTCGAAGACTCTCGCGCCTGCTTCACCGTCATCTCGGTATGGATCGTGTCGCCGAACTTGACCGGTGCCGTGAAGCGCACCCGGTCGAGCCCGAGGAGCGCCAGCGCCGTCCCCTCGAACCAGCCCGCCAGGTTCTGCTGGCCGTTGGACACCGCCAGCGTCAGGATACCGTGGGCGACCCGCGCGCCGAACGGCGTTTGCTTCGCGAACACCTCGTCGGTATGGAGCGGATTGAAGTCGCCCGAGAGCCCGGCGAAACGCGAGACGTCGCTGCCCTCCACCGTGCGGCGGCCCGTCACGAGCACCTCGCCCACCTCGAAGTCTTCCCAGTGGCGTCCGCGCGATTGCATTGTCCCTCCGTCAGCGGGATCGGTCGTGTCCAGTCGTCAGGCGAAGGCCCCGCCCCGGTCCCAGTCGAGATCACGGCCGATGATCACGCGCAGAATCTCGGAGGTGCCTCCGCCGGGCAGGAGGAACCGCGCGTCCCGGAAGTAACGCTGGACCGGATATTCCATGGCAAGGCCGTAGGAGGCGAAGATCCGCGCCGCCTCGTCCGTGATCCTGACGGCCGTCTCCGACGCGAAGAGCTTCGTCATGGCGGCTTCGCGAGTGATGACCCGCCCGGCATCGAGCTGCGCGGCCGCCTGATAGGTCATGAGGATCGCCGCGTGCAGCGATGTCAGCATATCGGCGAGCTTGAAGCCGATCGCCTGGTGCTCGGCGATCGGCTTGCCGAAGGCGATTCGCTCGCGCGCGTAGGCGAGCGCCGCCTGGTACGCGGCGCGCGCCAGGCCCACCGAGATCGCCGCGGTCATCACCCGGATCTCCGAGAGAATCCCGCCGATCTTTTCAACGCCGCCGGTCTCACCACCCAGGAGATGCTCGGTCGGAACTTCGACGTCTTCGAGAAGGATCTCGCCGGTGACGGACGCCCGCACCGACATCTTGTCGATCGATTTCCCGAGCGTGATCCCGCGCATCGCGGCGCGGTCCAGGAGGAAGAGCGCGATGTTCTTCATGCCCCGCTCGTCCGAGGTCTTGGCGGCCACCGTCAACACGTCGGCGATCGGCGCGCTGGTCACCCACGTCTTCATCCCGCGAAGCACGTACCGGTCCCCGCGCCGCACGGCCCGCGTCGTAATGCTCGCGACGTCGGAGCCGGCGTTCGGCTCCGTCAGCGCGAAGGTCGCGATCAGGTCGCCGCGAAGGGCCGGCACCAGGTAGCGCTGGCGAAGGTCCTCGGAGCCGTACTTGTACACGAAGTAGGTCCCCATCAGCGACTGCATCGCCGCGGCGGCGGCCACCGCCAGCGAGCCGCGCGCCACCTCCTCGGCGAAGAGGCAGTACGTCACCATGTCGGCGCCGGCGCCGCCGTACGCCTCGGGGTAGCGCAACCCGAGGTAGCCGAGCTCGCCGATGCGCTTGAAGAGCTTGGTCGGAAACTCCGCGCGCTCGTCGAGCGCCTCCGCGGCCGGAACGACCTCGGCATCGACGAACCTCGCGACAGCCTTGCGAAATTGTTCCTGCTCTGCGGTGAATCTGATCATTGTAGCGGGGGCCGGGAGGCCGGCTTGTTCCGAGGGTGGCCTGAGATAGGCGCAACCCGGCTCCGTTCCGCGGTCAGCCCGTGCCTTCGGTCCACAGTCAACCGTCGGCTCCGGTCCGCAGTCAACTCGTGCCTTCGGTCCGCAGTCAATCGTCGGCTCCGGTCCGCAGTCAGCCCGTGCCTTCGGTCCACAGTCAATCGTCGGCTCCGGTCGGCAGTCAGCCCGTGCCTTCGGTCCGCAGTCAACCGTCGGCTCCGGTCCGCGGTCAGCGCGTGCCTTCGGTCCGCCGCCAACCTCTGGCTCCGGTCGGCCGTCATCGCTGGCTGCGGCCGGCGCGCATTGTCTCGCGCAGACGGCTGGTCGCGCCGGCGTCGACCGACAGATCGGCGCCGGTTCCGGCGATCACGACGCCGTACTCGCCGCGCGCCGCTTCGACCGACACGTAGTCGTCGAGCACGTCCTCGAGAACGCGCTGGGGATCGCGCTCGAGCGGGTCACCGTACCCGCCGGCGCCCGACTGCTGGAACGAGATTACATCTCCATAAGCGAGCTCGCGGGACTGCTTGCCGTGCACGATCTGCTCGTCCCGCCCGGGGTTGAGCACGGTGCGACCGAGCTTTCCCGACTTGCCGCCGCCGAGACCGTATGGCGCGAACTTCTGCCGGTCGGAAAGATTCGTCAGCTTTCCCTCGTCCGCGAGAAGCCGCAGATCGCGGCGGATCCCGCAGCCGCCCCGGTACTTGCCAGCGCCTGCCGAATCGCGGATCAGCTCGAAGCGCTCGACGAGCATGGGCTGGTTGGCCTCCTGCGCCTCCACCGGAATGTTGGAGGCGTTGAACGCCCACGACATTGCCTCGCAGCCGTCCTTGGCGGCTCGGGCGCCCGTGCCAGAGAGCACCAGCTCGTAGGCGACGAACCGCCGCTTCCGAGCCCGGTCCCAGCCGCCAAAGGTCGGGTTGGCCATGTGCGAAGCGGCGGCGGTGACGCGGTCGGGAAGGGCCGGCGCGAGCGCCCCCAGCACGGACTCGAACGTTCGGTAGCAGATGATCGCGCGCGGTCCCCCACCCGCGGGCGGCCGAGGATTGAGGAACGAGCCCTCGGGCGCCTTCACGGTGATCGGCCGCAACGCGCCCTCGTTCATCGGCCCCAGCGGGTCGGTGAGGCACTTCGCGGCCGCGTAGGAATAGGAGCGGGTGTAGTTGATGTAGGAGTTCATGCCCGATGCGGTCTGAGCGCTCGAGCCTTCGTAGTCGATGATCATCGAGTCCCCGTCCACCGTCACCGCGACCGCGACGCGGAGCGGCTCCGTGCCGGGACCGTAATCGTCCATGAAGTCCTCGAATCGGTACACGCCGTCCGGGATCTTCCGGATGGCGGCGCGCATGTTCTCCTCCGTCCGCGCGACGATTTCGTCCATGGCGGCCCGGAGAACGTCTCGCCCGTAGCGCGCCGCCAACTCCTGAAGTCGCAGCTCACCGACGCGGAGCGCGCTCCGCTGCGCGCGGAGGTCGCCGAGGACCGTGTCGGGCGTGCGCGTGTTCGCCGCGATGATCGCGACGACGCCCTCCTGCTCACGGTACTCCTGCCAGACCTTGGTCGGCGGGATGCGAAGCCCCTCCTGGAAGTAGTCGAAGATCCCCTCGACGCCCTGGCTGCCGGGCCGCTGACCGCCCACGTCGGTGTGGTGGAGGATGTTCACGGCGAAGCCGACCAGCGCGCCGTCGTGGAACGCGGGCTGGGTGATGAAGAAGTCCGGCAGGTGGCCGGAGCCGAGGAGTGGATCGTTCAGCAGGATGGCGTCGCCCGGTCGCAGCGTCTCGACCGGATGAGTCGCAAGCGCGTTCTTGACCGCGAACGACATCGCGCCCATATGGCCGGGCGAATACGGCCCCTGGGCCACCAGGCACCCCTGTGGGTCGAAGACCGCGACGGAAAAGTCCTGGCCCTCGCGCGCCTGCTCGGAGTACGCGGTCTTGTGCACGGTCGTCCCGATCTCGACCGCGATCGACCGGAGCGCCCCCCAGACGACGCCGAGGGTGATCGGGTCGATCCGGCTCATGCCCGTCGCGTCACCGCGAGGAGGTTCGCGTACTCGTCGACCGTCGCCGTCACGCCCGGCGGCAACACGGTCGTGGACTCGCGCTCCTCGACGATCGCCGGGCCGGTGAGCGACATTCCGGGCGTGAGAGCGTACCGGTCGTACACGGGCGTGTCGGCGTAGCCGCGCGCTTCGGGGAAGTAGGCCCGGCGCACGCCCTTGCGGCTCCCGTCGCCGGAGCGCGCCGCCTTGGCCAGGGCGATGCGCGGCGCGCCGCCGATGGCCGAGAGCTTCCACGTGACGATCTCGACCGGTTGGTCCGGGTTCGCGTAGCCGTATCGCGCAGTGTAGATATCGTCGAAGCTCGCGCGCACTCGAGCCAGCGCCGCGGCGTCGAGGCGGCCGAGTGGGACCGGCACGGTCAGCTCGTATCCCTGCCCGACGTAGCGCGCGTCCGCCGAGCGCGCCACCGTCACCCCGCCGGCGACGGCCGACTCGCGGACGACCTCGACCGCCTGCCCGGCCATCTCCTCGAACATCGAGGTGAGATGGGCAGGGTCGGCGGCGTCGAGGCGCCGGACGTAGGTGCGCGCGATGTCGAACTTCACCTCGGCGGCGAGCAGGCCGATCGCCGCCGTGACCCCCGCCGCCGCCGGAAGGATGACCCACGGAATCCCCAGGGCCTGAGCGAGCCGGCAGCCGTGGACCGGGCCCGAGCCGCCGAAGGCGACGAGCGTGAGGTCGCGGGGATCGCGACCCCGCTCGATCGACACGACACGCGTGGCCAGCTCCATGTTGGTGTTGACGATCGTGTGGATGCCCCACGCCGCGTCCTCGAGCGACAGACCGAGCGGACGCGCAATCGTCTCCTCGATGGCCCGGGCCGCCGCGCCCGGCTGGAGCGCGATCGAACCCCCAGCGAAGTAGTCAGGGTTGATGTAGCCGAGGACGACGTCGGCGTCGGTGACCGTCGGCTGGAGGCCGCCCCGGCCGTAGCAGACCGGGCCCGGCACCGACGACGCGCTCTCAGGTCCGACACTGATGACGCCGAGCCTGGCTTGCGCGATCGAGCCGCCGCCCGCGCCGATCTCGACGAGGTCGATCGCCTGGATATTCATTGGAAGCCCGCTGCCGGGCGCATTGTTCACGCGGTGCAGCTCGAACGCCGTCGTCGTCGTGGGTCGGCCTCTCTCGATCAATGCAAGCTTCGCGGTGGTGCCGCCCATGTCGAAGGCGATGAGGTCGCGGTGGCCGGTGAGCTCGCCGTAGACGGCCGCCATCAGGGCGCCCGCGGCGGGGCCGGACTCGATCATCCGGATGGGATACCGCTGCATCGCCTCGGCGGTCGCGATGCCGCCGGAGGACTGCATCACGAAGAGCCAGCCGCGGTAACCCCGTCGGGTCGTGGCGGTCGCGAGGCCGCGCAGGTACTCACGGATGGCCGTCATCACGTAGGCGTTCACGACGGTCGTCGATGCCCGTTCGTACTCGCGAAAAGTCGGCGAGACCTCGTGAGACAGCGTGACCGTGACGTGCGGCGCTTCCTCGGCGACGAGGGCCGCGAGCCGCCGCTCGTGGGCGGGGTTCAGATACGAGTGCAGAAGGCAGACGGCGAGCGTCGTCACTCCGCGACGGACGAGCTCGCGGATCGCCCGTCGCGCGTCGGCCTCGTCGAGCGGCGTGCGCACCGACCCATCGGCCAGGATCCGCTCGGTCACCTCACCGATGAGCCGGCGCGGGATCAGCGGCGCTGGCTTCTCGATCTGGAGGTCGTAGACCTGGTACCGCTTCTCGCGCCCGATCACGAGCACGTCGCGAAAGCCGCGCGTCGTCAGGAGCCCGACGCCGCGCGCCTTGCGCTCGATGACGATGTTGGAGCCGAGCGTGGTGCCGTGGATCACCTGAGCGACATCGGTCCACGGCACGCTCCCCTGCGCGATCAGCTCGTCGAGGCCGGCCAGGCACGCCTCTGACGGGTCCGGATAGGTCGTGAGGCGCTTGGCGGCGAGAAGCTCACCGGACGGCGACTGGAGGACGAAGTCGGTGAAGGTTCCTCCGACGTCGAACCCGACGCGGTACGGCATTTATTGTCGCGGGGCCCGTGAGGCCTGTTCGACCGAGGGTGGCCTGACGCAGATGCGTGCCAGACGTTTTTGTAGCGGGGCCCGTGAGGCCTGTTCGACCGAGGGTGGCCTGACGCAGATGCGTGCCGGCACCGTTGTCAGCTCCGCCGATCCGCACGCGAGAGCACGATTCGATACGGATACCGGCGGCCGGTCTGCCAGCTGATGGCATGCTCGACCGGCTCCCCGCTCGCCGCGAAGTACGTACGCTCGAAGAAAAGCAGCGGCGAGCGGGCGCGGATCTGGAGGAGCTCAGCGACCTGGCGCGGCGCCAGCACCGCGTCCACGACTTGCTCCATGAGCGTGATCGGCACGCCGAGCAGGCGCTCGATGGCGCCGATCAGCGAGGTTTTGGACAGGTCCTCGTCGGAGAGCGCGGTGCCGATCGTCAGCGGCATGTAGGCGGTCACGTGCTGGAAGGGGCCGGTTTCGGCGTTCCGGACGCCCACGATGCAGTACGCCGAGGAGCGCGGCGGCAGGTGAAGCGCCTGGGCGATGTTAGCCGGCAAGAGCACGACGTCGCGCGACACGAATTTGAACCAGGTCTCGTCGCCGAGCGCGATCATGTCGCCCACCGAGCCGATCACCCGGAGCTTCCGGTCGCCTCCCGCGGAGGGCGTCGCGAAAGTCCCGCGGCCGGCGTGGCGGTAGAGCCGCCCCTCCTGCACGAGGACATCGAGCGCCTGCCGAATTGTCGGCCGGCTCACCTTGAAGCGAGCGCAGAGCGCGTGCTCGGACGAGATGCGCTCGCCCTCGTCGCGCAAGTCAAGGCGGATGGCTTCGGCGATCTGGAGATACCGCGGAATGCCGGGACGGTAGTTCACGCCAGGCGACCTCCTGCTGTCAGGATGTCTAGACACCTATCACCTGAGCCCGCTCCCGTCAAATTTCCCCGGCGACATTGACGCCCCTCGCTCTCGATGAGGTGCCCGAGCACTTCCTTGGCGCACCACTCGCCGGGGCGGGGTGCCAGGCGAGGACGTCATCGGGCAGGGCCGCGAGCTCGGCGCCGATCGTCGCGACCGCGCTCTCCAGCCGCCTACCGACCTCGGTCGGACGCAACAGCCTCGGACCGGGCGTCATCGGCCAGTGAGCTCGCGCGCGATGACGAGGCGCTGGATCTGGTTCGTACCCTCGTAGATCTGGGTGATCTTCGCGTCGCGCATGAACCGCTCCACCGGGTACTCGCGCGTATAGCCGTACCCGCCGAACACTTGCACCGCGTCGGTCGTGACCTTCATCGCCGCGTCGGCGGCAAAGCACTTGGCCAGGGACGACTCGAGTGCCGTCGATGCAGCCCCGCGATCGACGAGCGATGCCGCGTGATGGACGAGCAGCCGCGCCCCGTGGACCTGCATCGCCATGTCGGCCAGCATGAACTGGAGGCCCTGGAAGGAGGC
>WNFU01001248.1_pt1 | contig 55145 bp, 69 predicted proteins | sample 5400121 | NCBI WGS metagenome assembly WNFU01 (sample SAMN13153360, study PRJNA577476) | soil metagenome | isolation source: 100 cm soil or saprolite under grassland replicate 1 | place: USA:California | collected 2016-06-15 | reverse complement strand
CCCAGCGACCGCGCCGTCGGGAACCGTGAGCCGAAGTGATTTGATCGAGCTGCTGAGCAACCGGATCCATCAGATCCCTCGGCTGCGACAGAAACTGGCGTTCCCGCCGTTCGGCCTGGCGCGGCCGGTTTGGGTGGACGATCCGAGTTTCCGCGTCGAGCAGCACGTCCACGAGTCGTCGATCCCCGAGCCGGGCAGCTATCGGGATCTCTTGAACCACGTCCAAGAGATCCATGCACAGCACTTCGACCGCGGTCATCCGCTTTGGCAGCTCCATTTGATCACGGGGTTGCGCCGCGGCCGGATGGCCGTCGTCCTTCGACTCCATCACGCGCTCGTAGACGGCGTGAGCGCATTGGAGATCCTCAACATGCTCCTCGACCGTACTCGTCATGCCCAACCACTGGACCCCCGTCCATGGCGACCGGCGAGCGAGCCATCATCGACACAGTTGCTATCCGATGCGTTCGCGGAGGGCATGGCGGAGCCGTTCCAGTCCGCCGTGAGCGTCGCCTCGACCCTTTCCAAACCGAACAGGCTTATCGACGGAGTCGGTGTCATATTGCGTGAGTCGTTGGACATGCTGGCGGCCGGCCCCCTTCCCGACAGCCCGTTCAACGTTCCGGTGGGTCCCCGACGCCGGCTGGCGATCGCCAGCGTTTCCACCCTCCGAGCCGACTCGATCGCGAGCGAGTTGGGGAGAACGCGCTACGACGTGGCTCTGTCCGTCTTGGCAGGCGCGCTCGGGCGGTTCCTCGAGCGGCGAGGCGAGTCGACGGCGGGCCGAGTCCTCCGCGTCGGCGTTCCATTCTCAGTGCGAAGGAAGACCCAACGACTCAGTCTCGGGAACCGAGCCGGCCTGTTTCTCGTGGACCTTCCCGTTGGGCGTATGGACGAGGCCCGCCGCATCGAAGAGGTCGTGCGTGCAATGCGACCGTTGGGTGCATATCGCCGCGCGATCCTCACGCTTCCGCTTCGGTCGGACACGATGCTGGTCTCACCGGCGCTGCACACGGCCGCGATCAGGCTGAGTGCGCAGCAGGACGGCGTCAACCTCCTCATCTCCATCTTGCGTGGCCCCGCAGGACCCCTCTACCTATGTGGCGCCAGGCACCTCGTCACGCATCCCCTGGTGCCCCTCGGGGCACGGCTCGCCTTACTCATCGGAGTGGTGAGCATGGGTGATCGCATGGGGTTCGGGTTCACCGCGGATGCCGTTGCGCTTCCCGACGTCGACCTGCTGGCGACCGAGGTGACGAAGGCATTCACCTCATTGAGCAGATCCGTTGCCTCGTGACCGAGAACCACGGCACGCGCGGCGAGCAGGCGCTGTTGAAGTCGTGGCTCGCGACCGCCGCCGAGCTGTACCCCGCCGCGGTTCTGAAGGAGCTCGGCCTGTACCAACCGGCTCGCCACGGCATCCGGCCCCCATTACCCCACGAGCAGGGCCTCGGCGTGCGGTTCTCGCGATCCTATCCGTTTCCCGCCTTCACCACGGACCCGGAAATGCCCCCGGACCCGCGCGCGGAGGCCTTCGAGCGCTTCGTCCGACCGCTGGCGGCACCGGCCTTCGACGAAGCGTTCGAGGTCCTGCGGCAGTACCTCGGCGCGCGGAGCCGTGTCCTCGACGTCTACTGCGGGCTGGGCGAGACCACCCGGATCATGACGCCGATGGTGCCGGACGGAGAGGTGGTGGGGGTCGAGCCCGAGCCCGCGCTGCTGCAGGAGGCATTCCAACGGACCCGAGAAGTGGGCCTGGGCAACGTGGCCTTCTTCCAAGGAACCTCCGAAGACCTGCCTGAGGACTTCGAGCGCGCCTTCGACGTCGTGTTCGTGCCTTTGTCCCTTCACACGTATCCGGATCTCACCGCGATGGCCGGCGAGTTGTTCCGGGTCTGCGGGCGGGAGGCGTACGTCTTCATCATTGAGCCCAGCCCGGCGTGGTATCAGCGCGCGAGCGAGACCCTCCAGGCGAGCATCGGCGAGCCGACTCGGGGGGAGACCGAGCCGAGCCATGACCCGTTCCCGCAGGCCGGAGCCCTGGAGTCCTCCCTCGGTGCGGCGGGCTTTGCTCACTACTGCTGGGAGGAGTTGCTCCCCGATATTGGGCTCCACGTGGCCATGAAGTAACCGTCTCGGAATCGCGCCAACAGCGGCCCGAAGCTGGGACTCCGAACGGCCCCGCGCACGTAGACAAGGAGCGCCTCGAGAAAAGCCTCGAGGTTTCCGATGCTCCCCCACAGTCGGAGCGACCCGTCGTCGACGGCCGCCTGAAGGGTCAGTCGGGCGTCGAGGATGTCTTGGATCGCTCGCCGAGAAGTCCGCACGCGCACGTCCGCTGTTGGATGCCTCGCTCTCACTTTAGCCGCTCGCCGATCAAAGACCAGAGCGATCCGCTCGTCGTCGATGAGCAGGGTCGCGGTCATGCCTGCCAGCCTCCGGCACATCAGGAAATATGCCTCCGGGAACTCCTGCCGCAACGCCACAAACGAAGCCTCAATGAAAACGCGGATGGAGGTCTCAGCCCCTGACGAACTCAACGTGCCCTCGCCCCTCCATGCGAATCGTCTCTCCTGCGATCCGCCCGTCTGCCCGGACACGACCGACCGTCTCGTTAATCACCGTCACGCCCATGTCTCTCTCGTTGGGAACGAGGATCTGGACGATGTCCTCGATCCCGAAAACGAGCCCCAGCCGATCGTCTCTGGACTCAGCCTCGACGTGAAGCCGATCGGGGACATCGGTGGTCAGCTCCGGAGCCAGCATGACCATGGGTGGCGGGACCCTCCGAATCTGACGGCTCCGAGCCCGGCCCTCCGGCGAGACTCGGATCTCGGCAGAGTCGAACCGCCGAATCATGGATTCCCCGTTCCATACGAGGAGCCTGAGGGACGAGGTTAGTCCTCGCGCCCGATCCGAAGTACGCGAGAAGACCAGCGACCAGGCGACGGAGGGGTCATCGGGTAACCCGAACCCCCATTCCCACGACAGATCGTCGCCCCAACGCCAACGGCCCCAGTTGTGATCGTGATAGATCAGCGCCTCCTCGAGGCGGTGGACGCGCCGACCCGCGACCACGCTTCCTCTGCCGACCAGACGAGGGATCACTGCCCAACCGCTCTGCCTCGTAGCGCGATCGCCCTCAACGAGCAACGGCCGAGTTAAGGGCCGGGCCGTGAGGTAGAGGCTCACCGGCGGGCCTTCCAGGGCCGAGGACAGAACAAACCGACCGCCCTCGAACCGCACGACGTTGTGGCCGAGCTGAACCCGCACGCCCGAGCCGATCACGACGTCGCGCTCGGGCGTGGTTTCGATCCCTCCCTCCCACTCGTGGTCGTGCACCAGCAGGATCGTCCTAGCGACCCGCTCGCCCGGCGCGGCGGCCGGGCGAGCGTCGCCGCCGAAGCTCAGGTTCAAGATGGTGTCCGCGCGCTGCCCGAGGATCGCGAAGTGGAACCACTCCTTCTCCCAGGAGGCGCCAGGGCCAACCGGGACCGGGCTGCTGCGAACGCCGTCCACGCGGTCGATGACCTGCTCGAGCGGCTCGCCGGACATGGTTGCTCAGATGAGCAGGGAGCCCGGATCGTCCGCAGATGATCTTGTCGGTGTCGCTGGATCGCTGATGGTCGCGGGTCCCTCCCCCAGGGCATCCAGGAACGCTCTTGCGAGGGCGACCAGCCCCAGCACGAAGTAGAGGTAGTCGTCGTCCTCTACGGCCTGGACGATCTGGCTCTGCACGAGGGGCGGCGGTTGCGTCATCGCGGCCCCGCCTCCACTCCGTCGGGTGTCAGCGCCTCCACGAGCGCGTGCAGCCAGTCCGACGGGGTCATGTCCGTGTCCGGCGCGTCTAGCGCCGGCGGATGTGCATCCCACAGGTTCCGAGCCGACCGAACCCAATCCAACCGAGCGAGCACCTCCAGCCATGCTCGGCCCTCCTCGGTCTGCGCGAATCGTCGGCCCTCCATCACCAGGCTCCGCACCACGGCGTCGACCCCTCTGGGCTCCAGCACCAGCAACCGGCGCCAGGCGACGAACACGCGATGCCGCGTCCCCTCGCCCTCCAGCACCAGCCGTGGAGCGGGCGGGCGCTCACCCACGACCGGTCGTCCTCCTTCCGGTCGCCTTCTTGGGGGCGGCGCGGGACGCCGTGGACCTCTTCGCGACCCCGCGGGACGTCGCTGACTTCTTGGCGACCCCGCGGGACGCTGCCGTCTTCTTCACGGCACCGGCGCGGCCGGCGCCGGTGCCGGTGGATCGGGTCCCCGCCCCCACGCCGCGTGTGCCTGTGGACTTCGCAGCCGGTCGGGTCTCCCCCTTCTTGATCGGAGGCGTCGTGCGCTTCCCGGCCCCGTCCCGCGGGGTCTTTCGAGCAGCCGCTCCCCGGGCCCGCCGCGCGGCGGTCCCTCCGTCCTCCGCCCACACCGTGAGAACCAATTCCAGTGCCTCTTGCCCTCGAACCGCGACGGTGGCCGTGTGGGGCTTCCCGGGTTCGAACAAGCCCGAAAGGACGGGAACCCGTATCTCCACCGCCTGCTCGGATCGCGGTGGCATGCTGAACCGAGGGGGCGTGATCCGAAGCGGTGGCCTGAAGAGGGGGCCATCATCGGGACCGGAGAATTCGGAGACGATGAACGAGATGTCCACCGGATCGGTCCGCTTGTTCTGCAGCACGAACGAGCCGACCGCGTCTTTTCCGATGGATGCGCGGAGGTCCATGGCGACCCTTCGGACGACGCCCTCGCTCCGCTCGCCAGACTCCTCCCCCAGCAACCGATCGAAGAATCGGTTGCCGTAGTCCCACCCTGCCTCGAGCAAGTTGTCGTAGTACGCCAGGCCGAGCGACACGACATTGCGGACGTATCCGCCCGTCTCCTCGCGCATGAACTCGGCATACCGTGAACGAACAGACTGTTCGTCGAGGTCCCCCCGCGCCACACGCCTGATCAGCTCACCATATCGCTGCGCCCCGCGAACCTGCTCCTCGATGGAGCGCGCCACCAGGTGCTGCATCCATCGACGGATCTCACCGGGAGAGCTGCTCACGTTGCCTCCTACTTGTCGCGTGTGATGACATGCTCGGTCATCTCCCTTATGAACGATCGGTGCACCGATGACGACATCCACGAGAACCCGCCGAGGGTCCGCTCGGCCTTCCGCGCCAGCCGATCGGCGAACGACCGTGCGTACTCCACGCTCCGGTACTGATGGATAAGGCCGTACAGGAACTCGATGTCACCTTCCGTTCGATCTGTCCGCGGTCGCGTGAAGATGCGAGCTGCGGCGGATCGGTCTGCCTCGCTGGCCGTTCGCATCATGTGGAGAAGGATGAGCGTCCGCTTCCCCTCCATCAGGTCCCCACCGATCTCCTTGCCATATCGTCCCTCGTCCGCCAGCAAGTTGAGGAGATCGTCCTGGATCTGGAAGGCGATCCCGAGGGAGGTGGCGAACTTCCGGATGAGCGAGAGCCGTGCGGCGTCGGATCCGCTGATGAGGGCCCCGATCTGCATCGGAGTGATGAACGTGTACCAGCAGGTCTTCTTGTACGACATGACGCAGTAGTCGCGATCGCGGAGCTCCCAGACCGATCTGCGCACCCAGTCGAGCTCGATGGCCTGCCCCTCCACGGACTCTCGGGCCATCCGAGACACGATCCGCATGATCGCCAAGGCCTTTCAGAGACCAAGGAGCCTCGCGTTGCCGAGGAGCGGCTCCAGGCACAGCGCGTGCATCCCGTCCCCGACGTTGACGGCGATGGGCACACCGTAGAGGCGATGGAGGGTGGGCTGTCCACGTCGCATGAGGGAGCCGTCCTCAACGTCGTCGTGGAGCAAGAACGCGTTGTGGAACATCTCGAGCACGGCAGCCGAGGGGAGGACGTCCTCGAGGCGGCCGCCCGATGCCCGGCACGTAGCGATGCATAGGGACGGTCGAAATCCCTTCCCGAGCCGAAGGGGGTACTCGAGCATTGGGCCATACAGGATCGGCCAGTACCGGTTCCGGGGGATGATCTCGTTCAGCTGCTCCAGGACCAGCTGATGACACTCGTCCAGATACCGGGAAAGCAAGTCGTCCGGCACCCCACCGAGCCGCCTAACAGCACCCGCACCCACAGCCCACGGAGTACGATGCGCAGTCTCGAGGAAGGATCGCCGTGGCGATCCTGACGGGCCTCAGGTTGCAGCCCGTGATGCTCAGATTCGCGTAGCCGACCAGGCATTCGTCGACGTCCGGGAGCTTCCTCCGCTCTTCCAGATCCGACGCCCGCGACGGCTTCTCCTTCTTGCCTTCCTCCTCGGGCGCCTCCGTGACGGCGAGCAGCATGGTGACCTCGCGCTCCTCGCACGGACCCAGCGTGAACGAGGTGGGTGGCTGCAGCTCTCCCTGGATGTCGAGAGGCTTCCCGCCGGGGGTCGTGAACGAGCTGAGGGACACCTCCACGTCTCGCTCCCGCCGCCGGGTATTCTCGACATTGACGGGGATCACCCGTCGCTCGCCGAGCCGCGTGTAGATCAGCAGGTCTGCATCGGAGACGCAGCAGCGGCACGAGCAGTCGTGCGCCGCGTGCCCGCAGTCGTCGCACGAGCACTTCTTGGTCCTGGCACCGGCCATTTGACCCACCCCGCCGAGCACCTTCCTGATGGCGTCACCCATCGTCGTGGCCACGTCGCCCAGGCCCCCGGCCCGGGACCGCCATGGCCGACCGCATCCGGCGCAGAGCTCGACCGCGCGGACGTCCCCCGGCGCCAGTGTGAGCGGCGTGGGATTGTGCACGCGCAGCACTCCGGCCTGCCTCAACGCCTCGCGGGCCTGCCGGATCGATTCGGCAAGGAAGCCCTCCACCGTCCCGGCTCCGTCTTCCCATGACTCCAGCGCGGCTCGCAGCGAGCGGCATTCGAGCAACTCGTCATCGAGCGGCACGCCGCCGATCTCGTTGATGGCGAGCGGGACATTGCCGCCGTTCGTGAACACCACCCGCTTCTTCATGACCTCTCCTGGCCGGTTCTGGACCACCACGGGTGTGGGCGAGACATCGAGCAGGATCGTCTCGGTCACGTGCACGAGCACCGGACGGACCTGTCCGGAGACCTCCATTTCGCCCCGGTATTCCCCAGGCGGCGTGTGAGGCTCGATGCCCAGGGTGACTCTGACTCGGCGCGCCTGCCCCGGCCGAAGGACCACCGGTCGGATGGCGTGATCCCTCCCGGCCAGGACGTCCCCCCGCTCGTTGACGAGGTCCGGACGGAAGCGGGCACTGCGGAGGACGGTCCGCTTGTCGCCCGGGTTCCGCAGGGGGAGCTCCCCTTCAAGCGACTCGGGCTCACCGGCCAGGACGATCGGGTCTTCCTCGGAGAGGTCCAGGAGCTCCTGTGAGTGAGCCGCCCGGGGAGCCATGTCAACCTCCGATCCGGATCCCCAGGCCTTCGCCGCCCGCCTCTCGCGCGGCGAACCGGGAGGGCGCTAAATGACGGACCGGCTCCTCGGACCACGTGACCTGCGGATGGCGCGACACATCCTCGATGATGAACCGAGGTTCGCCGGACAGGTTGAACCCGAGGATCTCGATCCCGAACAAGGTGAAGCCGAAATGGTGATGGTGAGGCACGCGAACACATGTCGGCGGAAGCTTGTTCATGCCCAATTGCAAGCAGAGGTCCACAACCACCGGCTTGATGTCGAGCGACACATCGCCGCTCATCTGCGCGACGACCGGTTGCGTGACGGCCAGCTCGGAACGGGTCTTGAGATCGGCAGAGAACGGCTGGGGAACGTCGATATCCAATCGGCTGTCGGTCCTCAGTGGCTGCGGCAACTTCAGCTCGGCCGACACATCGATGTCATCGAGACCGAGGATGTCCACGGTTGCGGTGTTGTCGCTCTTCAGGTTGACGTTCGACGTGAAGCTCGCCTTGCCGCCCTTGCCTCCACCACCCACGGCCAGCTCCTTCGGCACGTCGACGCGGCCACCGACGAAGGCACTCAGTTAAGTCCTACGATCCGCGCTTGTCAAACGTTGCCACCGGCGCTCGCTAGGACGGTGGATCAACCAAAGACCGCGAGCCAAGGAGAGCCGTTGCAGCGGAGTCGCATGTGAACCGTTCTTGAGCTCCGGCTGGTGGGCAAAACGACCCGATGCAGGTCCCAACCGGCCTGGCCGACGGCGAGTGGGCGAGCCCACGGATTGACTCGGCATTGCCGCAGCGCGGAAGCGAGATTAATGTGGTGGCCTCGAAGCCTCCAGCCAAGTCACCGAGTCGGGCGAGAAGGGGCCGCCGCCGTAGGGGAACCATGGCAGAGGATCGACGATTCCGCGAGGTTCAGAGGTACGCAGACGTGCACGGCTTCTTCGCGGGCTTTCCGAACTTCCATGAAGCCGACTACGGAGACGGGGTCGTGTACGGAACGATCCTCCTCCGCGACACTGAAGCCGAATGGCGCGACGTGGCACGCTCCGAGTACAACATCTTCCACATCGAGGACGTCCCCGGGCTGTTCCGTGCAGCCGATGCCTACGCGGGCCAGCAGGGCTACCCGGCGGCCTTCCCCAACTGCGAACAGGCCGACCACGGGCAGGGCGTCGTGTACGGCACGATCCTGATGAAGTCTGGGACGACCGAATGGCGCGACGTGCCGCGGTCCGACCTGGGCGACCCGGACATCAACGACGTGCCCGAAATGATGCGCGCCGCGAACGACTACTCGGCGCGCGAAAGGCTTCGCCGCAGGCTTCCCGACGTTCAACCAGGCGGACCATGGCGCGGGCGTTGTCTACGGGATCGTCCTGCTCAAGCCGGGCATCTCGACCTGGTGCGACGTGCCGGCCGACTTGCTCGCGCTCTACTCGGCCCCGCCCAGAAGGTGGGCGATTCTGCTCTGCAACCTCAAAGATCTCCCGCCGGCAGCGACCTCGCGCGACCGTTACGACCAGTTCTTCACTGAAGCCGGAACCGGAACGGAGAGCGCCTACGACTACTGGCGAGACATGTCCTACGGCGTCGGTGGCTTGGGCGGCACAGTGGTCTTGGGCTTCTTCGAGATTCCTCACACGAGCACCGAGCTTATGGCGATTGGCGGATCCGCCCAGCGGCAGAATGCTTTCAACTGGGGCGTCGAGGCTGCCCGCGCCGCGAACGCTCGCCTGGACGACTTCGATCAAAAGGTCGTCGTCCTCAACGGTGGCGGCAACGACCACGGCAAGGCGGCCGGCGGGGTGACGTTCGTCTACGCGGACACGACACCGCTCGAACCGACGTTCATGTTCCACGAGCTCGGGCACGAGTTCGGTCTCGACCACTCGTTCAGCGACGAGCCGGCGCCCTGCGCTCTCGGGGATGGCCGACCGGGCGCGTACTGCGACTTCACGGACATCATGAGCGCGATGAACGTCTCGTCGTTCCAGGACGCGATGAACCGCAAGTCCGGACCGAGCCTGAACGCCGTTTCAAGGAAGTGGCTCGGCTGGCTGCATCGGTCGCGGATCCGCTCGTTCCCACCCGTCGGCCCTCCTGAGACTCTCGCGCTGGCGGCCGTGAACCGACCGGACGTCGACGGCTACCTGATGGTCCAATTCGCCGGAACGAGCCGAGAGGACCCGGCTGCCTCGAGCACGTACACGGCCGAGTTCCGCGAGCGGTCGGGGTGGGATCGGGGACTCGGCTCGAGGGTGATCGTGCACGAGATCCGGTCGGATGGTCTCGTCCGGATGCTGAGGTCGAATCCGGTTGGCATTCTCAGCGCGGGTGGCGAGTTCGTCTCGCCGTCACCTTCGACTGTGGTGCGAGTCGAGTCGCTCGACACTATGGGGCACGTGGCGCGCCTGCGCGTTTGGCACCTGCCACCGACGGGGAGCCGCGACGTCCGCATCGTCACGGTTCTCTTCGATCCGGAAGGGCCGGAGCCGCAGGGCGAATACGTCCTGATCGAGAACGACCGCACGGGATCCGCGGACCTCGACCGCTGGACTCTCCAGGACGCGGCACAGCACACTTACAGATTCGCGGCGTTGACGCTCGCCCCGGGCGCGACAGTGAAAGTGTGGACCGGAACCGGAACCGACGACGCCGAGAACCTCCACTGGGGGCGCCACCAGGCCGTCTGGAACAACACGGGCGACATCGCGATCCTCAGAGACGCCGGCGGCACCGAAGTCTCGCGATTCGCCTATACCGCGTAGCATTAATCTGGCCGATCAGCGACGTCAGCGTTGTCCACGGGGATCTCCAGCCCCCGCGGGCCCGACCTCTTGCTGACATTGACATCAAAAGCAGCCACCATCGCCGCACGTCAGGGACTCATCGGTCATGAGCAGTCAGAATGAGGCGAGGCGACCCAGCGGCTGCATGCCTGGTCCCGTGATTCAGCATCACGGAGGGTTGAGCACCCGGGTCGGCGCTATTTGGTCACACGGACTCCCCTGTGGAATTGGCAGATGTGGCACCCAAGTGCCGAGCTACGGCCCGAGAGTGCTGAACGTCGCGCCTAAGGTCCAAGGCCAGGCGTTGAGCCTTGCCTTGTCGGATGACTGGTGTCTAATGGCATGACGAGATTGCAAGGAGGTGGTGACCGGACAAGTCTTTCTGAACCGCAGGACAAGTCTTCGAGCTAAGTCGACCTCACAAGTCTTAGCAGCTTCGAGGACGGCGCCAGAAGACAAAGTCCCTGGTCACAGGCCTGAAGGCAATCAGAGCACCGGACCTACCTTCAAAACCGGTGTGCCGGCGAGAGCTGGCAGGCGGGTTCGATTCCCGTCCGCCTCCGCTACCCTGCAGTCTTGGGTCCCTCCGTTCCGAGATACGAGGGCGTCTGGACCCTTCACCGGACCTGAAGGACCGGTGCAGCTGCCCGGAGAACGGGAGCGGAGGTGATGAAGTCGACCCGGTGCCATTGCCACAGTTCGCCTGTGAAGGCCGCCATTCGTACCAGGTACGGCCCGCCGGAAGTGGTTCGGATCGCAGAAGTTGACCAGCCCGCGGTCACGGATCACGAGGATACAACGAGGGCCGGTTAGGTGCGCACGCTGAGTACCTGTCGATCCCCGAAGACGGTCCGCTGGCGACCATACCGGCGAACGTGACCTACGAGGAGGCCGCTCCCAGTACCGAGGGTTCCCACTATGCCCTCGCATGCATCACGAAGGCGAAGATCGCGAGTGGGCAACACGTGCTCGTCAACGGCGCAACCGATGCGACCGGCTCAGCGGCGGTCCAAATCCTCAAAAGTCTCGGTGCCGTCGTGACCGCGGTCTGCGACACCGAGCATGTGGAGTTGGTGAGGGGCTTGGGCGCCGACAGGGTCATCGATTACACGGCCGAGGACTTCACCAAGGACGAGCAGACATACGACGTGGTCTTTGACGCGGTCGGCAAGAGCTCGTTTGGCCGGCGCAAGCGACTGTTGAAACCTCGCGGGTTCTACCTCTCGACGGACCTGGGTCCGCTGTCCCAGAACCCGATCTTGGCGCTCATCACTCGGCTCTTCGGCGGGAAGAAGGCCATGATGCCCATCCCGCCGAAGTATGACCAGGAGCTGGTGAGGAATTTGAAGGAGACGATCGAGACCGGAGCGTTCAGGCCTGTCATCGACAGACGATATCCCCTGGACCAGATCGTTGAGGCCTACAGATACGTCGAGACAGGACAGAAGATCGGCAATATCGTGATCAGCGTCGACCCTTCGAGCTAGGGATGACGTCACGCTGACCGACGAACTCGTCACGATACGTCTCGGCAAGACCGACATCGCGCTTCCCGCACCGCTCGACGAGCCGTGGCATCTGCTCGCCAGTACGCCTGCGCACGACTACAGCGCAGCGCACACTGACACCAAGGGGTAGCCGTGTTCACATCCACAGCATTACGCTGAGGGCATGCCCGAGCGGATCACGCCGCGGCAGTTCCACGAGGCCGACGGTGTCGAGGATTGGCGTGTGTTGGGCGAAGGAGCGTGCACGTACTTCCGCACCGGGTCGTTCGCGGCCGGCACCCGGCTCGTGCACGCGATCAGCCAGCTGGCCGGCCTCGAGGACCACCACCCCGACGTCGACCTGCGGTACGAGGGCGTGACCGTGCGGCTGATCACGATCACGCACGACTACTACGGGCTGAGCGATCGCGACGTCGAGGTGGCCCGGCAGATCTCGGCGGTGGCGCGCGAGCTGGGCGTCCCCGCCGATCCATCCGCCGTGCAGACCGTTCAGGTCTCGATCGACGCGCTCGTCCATCCCGATGTGATCCCGTTCTGGCGTGCCGTGCTCGGCTACCGGGACCGCGACCCCGAGGGCGATGACCTGATCGACCCGCACGGCCGCGGGGCGCCGTTCTGGTTCCAGAAGATGGACGCGCCGCGCCCGCATCGCAACCGGATCCACGTCGATGTCTTTGTCCCCTACGACCAGGCCGAGGCGCGCGTCGCGGCGGCGATCGCCGCCGGCGGCCACGTGGTCAGCGACGAGCACGCCCCCGAGTGGTGGACCCTGGCCGACGCCGAGGGCAACGAGGCCGACGTGGCCACAACGATGGGCCGCGACTGAGCGTATCTTCCCCTGCAACGGTCAGTCTCAGTCAGGGGCCTCGACCGATCTCGTCGCGCGAGCTCTTGCCCGGCCCAAGACTCGCCGCTGAAGCGGACGCCGACTATCGCGGCCTGCGCCATCGCCTGCGCATGCAATCCGCTCGCCGTGGGCCCCTACCGAACCGGGTTCTCCTGGTGGATGACTGGGCGGAGCGCGGCAGTCAAGTGAGGCCACCACTGGGCAAGGTCACGTCGCTTGTTGACGCTCGTGAGCTCGGATCGCCGGATCGAGCGACTGCCCGGCGTGACGAGCAGAACCGCTCCTAAAGGCCATGCCCGCTCATGCCGCAAGTGGGCCGTTCCTTGCCGCCTACCCGGGACTGGCACTCGGCCGCCGAGGACACGCCCGAGCAGCTCCATACGCTCTGGCAGGACGCCGTGGCCCGCTCCCGCTCCCTGGTCGCGGAGGCGCTGACGGTCGGGCACCCAGCCTGCGGTGGATCCTGGTCCACCTGATCGAGGAGTACGCGCGGCACAACGGCCATGCCGACCTCCTCCGGGAGTCGGTGGACGGGCTCACCGGAGAGTAGCCACCCGGCGGACAGCCCCATCCCCACGAGATCATCGCCCCGGCACAGAGATCGGACATCCGACATGGGCCTCTACCAGGCACTATGTCGGCAAATTCGTCAAGACTCAGTGCACTGATGGAGAGCTTTCGCCCCGGGGTGGGGAGAACCGGGGGGTCCGTGTCTCCAACCCGTAAGTGCTACTCTGCAACCATGGTTACAGAAGACCCAGCCGCACGAGATCCGGTGTCATGGGTGCTTCTCGCGTACCGGCTGCCGCGAGAGCCGTCGACCCCCCGGATCACCGTGTGGCGAAGACTGAAGCGCTTGGGGGTCGCACAGCTCCAGGACGGGCTCGTGGGCCTGCCGCTCGATGGCCGGAACAAGGAGCTACTGGAGTGGGTGGCCGACCAGGTCCTGGAGGCCGGCGGCACGGCGTCGATCTGGATCGGGCACCTCGCGTCCAGGGCGGATGAGCTCACCGTCATCACGGCCATGTCCCGGGGGGTCGCCGAGGAGTACCGCACGGTGATCGCCGAGGCGTCAGGGGCCCGGGAGGAGGCGCCGGCGGCCCGCCGCCGGATTCTCGCCAGACTCCGGAGGGAGCTTCACCGCATCCGCTACCGAGACTACTTCCCACCGCCCGAGGCCGACGAGGCCCGGAGGACGCTCGAGGAACTCGGGTCACTGGTGGAGGCCCCGGCATGATCTGGGTGACGCGAACGGGTCCCCACGTGGACCGAGCGGCGTGCGCCTGGCTCATCCAGCGGTTCATCGATCCCGAAGCGACGTTTCTCTTCGTCGACGACCCGGCCGACGTACCGGAGGATGCCACTCCGTTCGACATTCGGGGCGCCGATCTCTCACACCACGGCGAGGACTGCACCTTCGAGACGATGCTCAAGCGCCACCGGTTGGACGATCCCGTCCTGTGGGACATCGCGAAGATCGTTCACGAGGCGGATCTCGCCGACGAGCGGTTCGACGCGCCGGAGGCGCCTGGACTCGACGTGCTGATGCGCGGCCTGTCGATGGTTCGCGGCGGCGAAGAGGTGTTGTCGATCGCCGGGCCGCTGTTCGACGGGCTCTACGAGTATAGGAAGCGGGCGCTGGTGCTGGGTCGTGAGCCGTCATGAAGTGGGTCACGAGAGAGAACGCCAACGTCGACCGGATCGCCTGTCCCTGGCTGATCAATCGCTTCATCGACCCCGAGGCAGAGTTCCTCTTCGTTCACCGCGATGAGGTGCTCGAAGTCGCGGAACGGGAGAGCGCCCACTCCTACGACGCCCCCGGAGCCGAGTACACCCACAGGGACGGCAGGTGCTCATTCGACGTGCTGGTGGAGGAGTTCGGACTGACCAGCGATCCGGCACTTGTCCGGCTGGCCCAGATCGTGCACGCCGCCGACGTCCCCGAGGACATCGACTCGTCTCCCGAGGGGCGTGGCCTGTCTGCGATCGCCCACGGCTTCGCTCTGCTGTTCGGCACCGAGGACCACAAGAAGATCGAGCTGGAGACGCCGATGTACGACGCCCTGTACGCCTGGTGCCGGCACCAGACGGCGTGAGCGGACGTCCGCCCGAGCGTCGGGAAGATGCCCCGGTGGGCGACCCTCCCTCTTTCGGCGCCGTCCTGCGGTACTTCCTCGGTCTCGGTACGTGGGGCTTCGGCGGCCCGATCGCCACGGTCGGCTACATGCAGCGTGACCTGCTCGAGAAGCGGAGATGGCTCTCCGAGCGCGACTTCCTGAACGGGTGGCCCTCGGACAGACAATGCCGGGGCGCTCGCCGCCCAGGTGGTGATGTGGGTCGCTGCGGCAGCACGCCCCCACCAGTGGACGAAGTCCTCGGGTCTGGTGGGGCCGTGCATGTGGACGAACTTTCGCAGCACCTCCTGGGATCGCTTCCACGGGATCGACGTCGCGCCATTTGGCGAGCCACCGATCCGGACGAACGAACGAGACGTTGCGCCCGACGTTCGGCCCGAACGCCAGCGCTCCGGCAGCCGCCGCGGCTTCAGCAATGCGCCCCAGCTGTCGGCGAAGAGCTTCTCTCCTGCGTGTTCGCCGAGGCGCGCCGCGACCTCCGCCGAGAGCTGCTCGCGGGTCAGATGGCGGCCGTCGTCCAGCACGTCGTGGATGCCCTTGATGATGGCCTCCATCTCCCCGAGCGAGACGCCGAACGCCTTTAGCCAGTACGGCTTACGCCAGTGGTCGCGGCTCTGCATCGCCGCGGCGTACTGCGGGAACTCGTCGGCCGAGAAGAGGTGCAGGGTGCCGCGCATCGCCCACGTCTTCACCAGCGAACCTTCTTCCACAACATGTCCTGGACATGGCGCGGCTTGACCGCCTCCATTCACGCGCCGAACTGCGGCTCGGCCGCGGACATCACCTGGGCGTATCTCGATGTTGTGGGTGGCGATCAGGCAGCACGTCCCACGGGCCGGCAGCCATGCGCAGCACCCGAAGGACTCCGCGCATCCACCCTTCGTCCTGGTGGCCGGTGGGTTCGTCCGCCAGCAGCGCGGGCTGGAGGACCAGCGCCCGTGCGACGGCGGTTCGCTGCTGCTCGCGGGCCACCCATTCTTCGCCATCACGTCGTGCGGAAAGCTGGCCAGGGGGCCGAGCATTCGCTGACCGAGGCCATCGTGGACGGGCCGGTCTACGGGTCGACCGATCGTTTCGGGCCGGTCTCGCTGCCACCGCTGCGGGGAGGCGATCTCGTGGCCATCGGCTACGCGGGCGCGTACGGCAGCGCGATGAGCTCCACCTACAACGGCCGCCCACGCACGCCCGGAGTCCTGCTCGAGCCGGATGGCTCACGAACGTTGCTTCGGCGAAGAGGGAGCTTGACGCCCCTAGGCTGACCCAGACGCGGGGACGTAGAACTCCAGAGCCGTCCCGTCCGGATCCTTCACGTTGAGGTAGATCCCATCTGGTGCTGCCACGATTCCCGAGTTCTCAGCGCCGAGCTCTTCCGCGCGGCGCAACCACGCTTCCAGCTCATCACGGCTGCCCACCCACCACGCGATGTGATCGAGACCGACGCGACTCGGGTCGAATCGATCCTCCTGTTCGGTCCGGTGGTGAACGATGAGCCCGATGACGAAGCCGTCCTCCAAGGACAGGAGTTCGGTACCGGTCGGCCCTTCGCGCCTTGCGGACACGCTCCGCGCATCGAACAGTCTTCGGTACCAGGCGACGCTTCTGTCCAGGTCCGTGACGGTGAACGTGACGTGATCCAGCCCGCGGCTCCTTGGAATCGCGCTCTCCTTCGAACGGGGCGACTCATGACCGTAGCCGATGGACCGGCGTCACGTCGACTCGGGGTGGCGTCAGCGGCTCTGAACCGCTTCTTCAGACCGCCCAGCGCGGTGTTGATGATCGTTTTCTCCGCCTGGAGTTTCATGAGACCCGGCAGGCTGATCGCCAGCTCCATCGTGGTTCGATAGGTGACCTTCGTTCCCTTCTTGGACCGCTCCAGGACGTATTCGCCCTTGATCGACTTGACCGCCCCCCGGACGCTTCCTTGCCCGTCCAGCTCACGCCGCTGTCGGACGCCAACGAGATCTACCTCACCGATGAGATGCTGTCGATCCCTGGAGCCGAGGAGCTTTTGGCCGCGTGCGCGACCGAGGCGCGATCGGTGCAGCTGAAGGGCGTTCAGGGACAGGTACGAGTTCATCGCGTGCATCCCAAGGTTGGACTTACCGCGGCGCCGTGAGCACCCCCAGCCTCGATCGGGTGCGCTCCGCCATGACGAGATTGCCCTTTCGCTCGTAGAGCGCGAGCGCCCTGTCTAGCTCCTCCCGCGCATCCTGACCCGCCAGAGCCAACACGTCTGCGAGGTCGATCAGCGCACATCCAGGCGGCGAGACTAGTCAGGATTGGTCGTGGAACTGTTCGAGCTGATGCAGTTGTCCTACGGGAGACCGGACAAGTCTTCAGCTTCCCCTTGGTCCAGCGCCGCTCCTTGCTCCGCCTCTTCGAGCAATCGCCGTCCCACAACAACGAACAGCGTGGCCATCACCTGTCTCGTCGCGCGGCGGCAGCTCGCTCGAGGGCCGCGAGCAGCGTGCGCATCTCGTACGAGTCGTCGTGCCTCGCACCGTTGATGTAGAAGCTCGGCGTGCCGTTCACGCCGCTCCGAACTCCGCTCAAGAAGTCCTCGTGGACCCGCTCGGCGTGGACGTGCTCGACCAGCTCCTTGTCGAACAGCTCGACGTCCAGTCCGAGCTGCTCGGCGTAGGCGCGGAGGTCCTGGTCGCGCAGGCGCCGCTGATTCTCATAGAGAAGATCGTGCATCGGCCAGAACCTGCCCTGGCTGGCGGCCGCCTCGGCGGCCTCCGCGGCCTGCTCGGCGTGGGGGTGAGAGGTCGAGATGGGGAAGTTGCGAAAGACGAAGCGGAGGCTCTCACCCATCCGCGCCTGCACCTCCTTGATGATGGGATACGCGGCGCCGCAGTACGGACATTCGTAGTCGCCGTATTGGACGAGCGTCACGGGCGCATCCGCAGGTCCCTGGATGTGGTCCCGGTCTTCCGAGACCGGCATGGTGAGCACGGTCTCCCACTGCGTTGTGCTCACGAGGCGGCTCCTTCCTTGCCCAGATCCTCCAGCGCGCGGAGGATCCCGTCTGCCCCGGGGTTCACCCCTACTGGAGAGATGTAGCTCCACCGGACGATGCCGTCGGCATCGATCACGAACAGGGCTCGCTCGCTCGTGCCCTCTTTGGCCCGGTAGACGCGGTACGCCCGAGCCACCTCGCCTTTGGGCTCGAAGTCGGCGAGGAGGGGAAAATGCAGGTTCCGATCCTTGGCGAACGCCAGATGGCTCCACACCCCGTCCACCGAGATGCCCAGGAGCTCCGCATTGAACCTCCGGAACTCGGGGAGCACCTCCTGGTACAGCGCCATCTGGTCGGAGCAGACCGGGCTCCAGTCCTCCGGGTAGAAGGCCAGGATCACGGGCTGACCCCGGAAGTCGGAGAGCGATACCTTCTGGTCGGGGGTCGAGGGTAGTTCGAACTCGGGTGCCCTGGTCCCGGTCGGCAGCGGCGTTGCATGCTGGGCGACGGTCGTGTCGGTCATCTGCTCAGGCCTCTTCGGATGATTCGTCATCGCGCTCGACGTCGTCGTGCGCATCGGGGTGGTCGACGGCCCCCGGCGCACCCTCACTGACGGTCATCGCCGCCTCCTCAGGAGCGACGAACGGGTCGTGCTCAATTGTGGCTTGGCCGACCATCTCTGGCTCGTCGTCTGGGGCATCGACGTCCTCGATCGCGAGTGTGGAGTCAAACGGGGGCTTGCTCGGTCGTTCCTCCGCAAGCTTCTGATCGAGGGGCTCGCCCTCCTCCTGTTCCTCCGCCGTGGTACCAAACGATTCACTGGCGAATGGGCGGTCGGCCTGCTCGATCATCGCTTCGAGGTCTTCTCCCGGGTCCTCCTCGAGGTCTTCGCCGCTGTCGGGGTCCGAGGCACGGGGTCGGGAATCGTCCGAATCACGCATCGTGCAGCCTCCTCTCAGGGGAACCGTCCGCTCGTCCCGTGCAGCTTTCTGGTCCCCCCAGCATAGGAGCCTCCTGCAGAACACGGACCTGGCGAGGCGCACGGCCGAACCGACGGTCTGTTCCCGCTCTCGAGGCTCGCGCAGGAAGGCGCCGGTGTCGTCACTGCCAGCGCCCGTCATCCCTTCTGGGTAGCCGGAATCTCGAGTTCCCAGGTAGCAGTGGGCGCAGCCGCGTAGCCCTCTACTTCGTCAGCGATCGCCCACGCGGGCCGCTACCGGGTCCGCACCGGAAGGCCCGGGCGATGAGGGGCGGACGTGTCCGGCGGGCTCGAGAGGTAAGGGATATCGACGAGCAGCGAGGTCCCGCTTCCAGCTGGGCTCGCGATCTGGATCGTTCCGCCGAGAGTCTCCACGCGGTCTCTGAGACCGGTGAGCCCCGATCCCTGGTCGGGGGCCGCTCCTCCGACTCCGTCGTCGCGAACGGAGAGGTGAACGACCGCATCATCCGCGTCGAGCCCGACCTGCACGACGGACGCGTGTGCATGCTTGGCCGCGTTCGTCAACGCCTCGGAGACAACGTAGTAGGCCGTCACCTCCACCGGCTCTGGGAGTCGGCCTTTGGCTCTCACGTCGAGCTCGACGGGCATCGGCGAGCGGCGAGCGAGCGTCTTCAGCGCAGGCCCGAGTCCGCCCTCCGCCAGGATCGGCGGGTGGATCCCGTGCGCGATCTCGCGCAGGTCGTCCAACACGCTCGTCAGCCCGTCGACGACGCGCGACAGCTCAGCACGGAGTTCGCCGAGCTCGGGCGGTACTGCCTCCTCTGCGGCTCGCAGTTCCAGCGCGAGGGAGACGAGCTGCTGTTGCGCCCCATCGTGCAGGTCGCGTTCGATCCGCCGCCGGGTCGCGTCGGGTCCAGGCCCGAAGCGCAGGTGATCAGCGATCACGTTCCGATCGGGGCACCGATCGATGCGGCCACCACTCCGAGCACGCCGGCAAGGAGGAGGGCGATCACCACTCCGCGCCGCAGGCCGAGCAACCAGGCGGCGGCGAGAGCCAGCACGCCAAGCTGCCAGAGGTGCTGAAGTTCGAGACCGAGGCTGATGGCCGAGCCCGCGATCGCCCCGATGGCGGCGGCCCCTGCTCCGGTGAGGAAGTGATGGACGCCGGTGTTGGCGCGCAGCCGCTCGAAGCGTGGGCCACCGATGAGGACGAAGGCGAACGATGGCGCGAACGCAACGAGCGAAGCCAAAAGGCCGCCCCCGACACCCGCTGCCGCGTAGCCCACTACCGCGACGGTCTGCACCACCGGTCCGGGCGTGATTTGGCCGAGGGCGACCGCGCCCAGAAACTGCCCACCCGTCATCCAGTGGTAGGTGTCGACGGCGTCATGCTGCATCAGAGGGATGATCACGAACCCTCCGCCGTATGAGAGGGCGCCCACCTTAAACCCCACCCAGACTAGGGCGCCGAGACCGCCGAGGGCTACCGCCGGAGCGATCAGGCCCGGGACGAAGCCGCTCAGCCGGACCGTGTCCCGCTGGCCGCGTGCATTCGCGGCGACCTCGATGATTCCGCAGCCGGCCAGGACGAGGACGAGCCAGGGGCCGATCGTTGCCGCTGCGGCGCCACCCAGAACCAGGTAGGTCACCCAGCGAACCCGGCGGTCGCCGGCGGTCCCGGTGCGACGCCAGCTGGCGGGCATCACCGCGATCGCCGCGCTCACGGCGACGGCAGGGACGGCGGCACCGGCTCCTGCGGCCGCCCCCTTGACCCACAGCGGCGGGTGGGACCCGAAGAACAGCGCGGCCAACCCCAGGATGACGATGAGGCCGGGGACGATGAAGCAGAATCCGCCCACCAATGCACCGAGGCGACCACGGAGGCGCCAGGCGCAATAGATGGCGAGCTGCGTGGAGGCGGGCCCTGGGAGGAGGTTGGTTGCGGCGATGCCGTCTTCGAACTCGCGATCGGATAGCCACCGGCGCTGGTCGACGCACAGCTGGCGGAGGAGCGCGATGTGGGCCGGCGGGCCGCCGAACCCGATGCACCCGATCCGAGCCCACTCTCTAGCCACGACGGCGAGTGGCACCCGCTGGGTGGCCGGCTGCCTCAAGCGTGGTGCCGAATCACGCCGAGAGAGTGGCGGCTGTTGCACGCCAACCCGGGATCGTCCACCTATCGGGCCGGTTGGAACAGTTCGATCGGGTTGCCGGAGGGGTCGTCGACCAGGATCTGGGAGCCGCCGGGCCCGGTCACGATGTCGTTGCGGAACTCCACTCCTTCAGCGCGGAGCCGCTCGACCTCGGCCGCTATGTCGTCGACAACAAGGTGGATGCGGTTCCAGCCGCCTGGGCCGGGTTTGCGCCCGTCGGGCATCGGGCGCCCGGCCGAGCTGGTCGGCCCACTGAGCAGCAGCCGCAGGTTCCCCCGAACGACATCGACGAAGGCCGGTGCCGCATTGGAGAGCACGGTGAACCCGAAATGGGTGGTGTAGAACTCGACGGCGGCATTGACGTCGTCGACCATGTAGCGGACGCTGACCACATCTTCAGGCACGTTCGGTCACCTCCTGACGTGATGTCGCACCTTGGATGAGATGGATGAGGAAGCGGATGCGCTTCTCCAGCTCGAGGGCGGTCCGCTGGAAGGCGGGGTAGGTCTCTTCATCGATGTCGCCCTCGAGCGCTGGATCGGCGATGCTCCAGTGGATGAGCTCCGGGGGGCCCGGGAAGTCGGGGCAGACCTCGCGAATTCGGTCGCATAGGCTGATGACGTAGTCGAAAGGCTCTCCGGCGAACTCGCTCACGTGCGTCGGGCGGTGATCGGTGAAGTCGATGTCGCGCTCGCTCATGACTCGTACCGCGTTCGGGTGAAGAGGCTTGGGGTGGCTGCCGGCGCTGACCGCCTCGACCGAGTGATTCGCGAGCTTCTGCAGTAGGGCCTCGGCCATCGGGGACCGCGCGCTGTTGCCCGTGCACAGGAACAGCACTCGAGCGCGGGTCGAGGGCGACCGCGTGTTACGCTCGGCCTCCGAGGGTGGGGCGAGCCGCAGACCAGGGTGGAGCGCTCCACCGGTCGCGGCGAGCAATTCCCCGCAGCGGGCGAGGTCCACGCTGTAGTAGGCGTCTCGGCCGTCCGCCGAACTGCGCCGCATCGACACCAACCGGCCCGCTCGCAGTCGGCCAAGGTGGTAGGAGACGAGGCTTTGCGCTTGGCCGAGCAGGCCCGTGAGCTCGCGAACCTGCCGATCGCTGCGCGCAAGCTCACTCAGCAGGCGCCATCGCATGGGATGGCCCGCGAGCCGCAAGAAACTCGGCGGGGAAAGATCCCTGCGGCGTGTCCTCACGTCCACGCTCACACGCCCAACATACATCAAACAGTTTCAATCGACCAAACTGGTTTATTGGATAGCCTCAGACCCTATCGAGGGATGGGGTTCATCGAGGCGTGCCGGTACAGGCTTGTAATTTTCAGCCCGATGGGGGGCGACTCGAAGATCGAGAACGAGTTGACACCGACAGCGAAAATCAGATAGTCTCTGCGAAGATCATCTGCGTAGAGACTATCTCGAAGGAAGGAGGCTCGCCATGTGGACGACCGAGTACAGCATCGAGACGACAGAGGCACCGGAGGCCATCTGGGGTCTCTGGGCCGAGGTCGCGGGGTGGCCTGAGTGGAACGCCGATCTCGAGCGGGCCACGCTGTCCGGGCCGTTCGCCGCTGGGAGCACGATCACGATGACCCCGCACGGGCAGGAGCCGATCGAGCTGCGGATCGCGGATGCCGTGGAGCCGGAGCTGTTTGTCGACGAGGCCCACCTCGGAGATGTGGTGGTGCGAACGATCCATCGACTCGAGCCCCTCTACGACGATCGGACCCGGGTCGTCTACCGAATGGAGATCGCCGGGCCGGGGGCCGACAAGCTCGGGCCGCAGATCGGCCCCGAGATCAGCGCCGACTTTCCGCAGGTGCTGGCCGCGCTCGTCGACCTGGCCGAACGCTGATGCTTCACCCGAGCGAAAGCCCCGGATTCCTGCTCTGGCACGCCACGCTGCGTTGGCAGCGTGGCATCTCCCAGGCGCTCGCTCCGCTCGATCTCACCCACGTCCAGTTCGTGCTTCTGGCCTGCACCTGGTGGCTGAATCAGCAGGGTCAGCGTCCCTCCCAGATCGCCCTCGCCTCGTATGCGGGCACCGACGTCAAGATGACCTCCCAGGTGCTGCGCAGCCTGGAACGGAAGGGCTTGGTCGAGCGTGAGGTCGACCGCGCGGACACCCGTGCCCTACGGCTGCGCGTCACTCGGCGAGGCGCGCGGCTCGCTCCGCCCGCGATCGCCGTCGTCGAGCAGGTCGACGCGGAGTTCTTCGAAGAGGTCCCGCCGGCGGATGCCCTGCAACTCCTCCGCCGGCTCACGCATGTCCCCGAGCCCGATCTGGCCTCACCGTTTGAGCAACCCACTGGGAGTGAGTGATGAATGCACAAGGATTCCTCGAAGTGGCAAGCGGGACCGGGACGATGTCCGCGATCCGCCTGGTCTCGTCGCGAGGCGTCGACGGGCTCGAGGTCGAGCGGGTGGAGATCCCGCGGGCGGGACCGGGTGAGGCGCTCGTGCGCGTTCACGCGGCGGCCATCACGCGCGATGAGCTCGAGTGGCCGGTCGATCGTCTGCCCGCCATCCCCTCCTACGAGATGTCGGGAGTGATCGCCGCCCTCGGTCCGAACGTGTTCGCTCTGGCGGTCGGTGAACCTGTCTGGGCCCTGACCGGCTTCGACCGGGACGGCGCGGCCGCCGAGTACGCGGTGGTCCCGGCGTCGTTCCTCGCGCCCAAGCCCCGTACGCTCGGACACCTGGAGAGCGCCGCGATCCCGCTGGCCGGGCTAACCGCGTGGCAGGGGTTGTTCGACCACGGCGGGCTCCGGAAGGGGGAGCGGGTGCTGATCCACGGTGCGGCGGGCGGAGTCGGTCGGTTCGCCACGCAGCTTGCACGCCGGCGAGGGGCCTACGTCATCGGGACGACGTCAAGCACTGCGGTAGGGCACGTGCTCGCGCTCGGAGCGGACGAGGCCGTGGATCGCAAGGCTGTCCGTTTCGAGCCGGCCCTCGCCCCGGTCGATCTCGTCTTCGACACTGTCGGCGGCGAGGTGCTCGCACGCTCGGCGGCCGTGCTGCGCGAGGGCGGAAGGCTGGTCTCGGTGGCCGAGGAGCCCCCAGCGGCGGTCAGCGAGAATGCCGAGGCGACGTACATCGTCGTCGAGCCCAGCCGTGAGCAGCTCCTCGAGCTCGCCCGGCTGGTCGACGAGGGCGCCGTTCGGCCGGCGATCGACTCCGTGTTCCCCCTCGCCGAGGCGCGGGCGGCGTTCGAGCGCGTCATGATGCGTGGCAAGAGCGGCAAGGTTGTGCTCCAAGTCGGCGATGACTAGGAAGAAGCGGTAGCGCGCGGGGACAGGCGCTGTCGCAGCCTCGATCGAGGACTACGGGTCCCAGCGGCCATCTAAGACATTGGATCGCCGCCGACACTCTATCAAGCGACTCGGCCCCAGGATCTCGTCTCCACCCACAACTCTGGGACCGGCTCCCCGGTGTTCGTACGATGTAACCTTCGCCTCCGCTACCAGCGGTTTGGCGCAAAGCCGGACACTGCGGTGGTGCCGAATCTGTCTCTATGGGACTATGGAAGAAGATCAACATCGGTCAAGGAGTTCTTCACGCAACCGGCCGCCCGTCGATGCCTATGAAGGCGTTTATCGGGAGCGCGGAGCGCTCCGAACTTGACGGCCAAGCGTGCGGTGATGACGGCGACGCCAGTGTTGACAAAGGCGCCCACCCACAGCGAGGACGGCGGAGGTCGCCGGCCTGTCGATGCCTGTCATGCTCGTGGTCGGTGATGGGGACGGGATGCCACCGTCCCACGCGGTCGAGTTCTTCGGCCTGCTCGGGGAGGGCCAGCGCGACGCGGGCTGGGACCGTTCCGGGATGACCCGCCACCGCCTCGCGATCCTGCCGGGCGTGACCCATTACGACATCAACGCTGTACCGGCGCTCTCCGCCGCGGTCATTCCGTTCCTTGACGGTGCATAGGGTCGGGTTCTCGAGCTTGTCCTTGACTGCAATCGGCTTTAGTGAGGATCAGGCCGCCATCTTGCTTCGACCATGGGACCACTCTCGCTCTCAGCCGCGGCGACGAGCCTCATGGAGCCGCACGGGACGCGATACGCCCTTCAGCTCGACCGAGCCGACCTCGACGAACTCCACGCCGGGGTCGTTCGTGACCTGCAAGACGTCGTCGCTCACCAGCACTTGGCCGGGATTCGCGTACGCGGCTATCCTCGCCGCCATGTTGACGGTCCTACCAAAGTAGTCCCCGTCCTGGAAGATCAGCGGCCCGGCGTCGATCCCGACGTGGGGCCGGGGGAAGGTCGGTCGCTGGGATGTCCTCTCGCATCTCCAGCGCGAACAGCACCGCGGCCCCCGGTTCCCTGAAGTACACCATGACCCCGTCCCCCAGCCACTTGACCGGCCGGCCCCCCCGCCCGTGCGACCTGCGCTGAACGAGCTTCCCCAGGATCGCCGACATGTCCGCCGCCGCCTCGTCACCCCACTCCTCGGTGAGCCGGGTGTACCCGGTCAGGTCGAGAAAGCACATCGCCGGCGAGTGGGTGACGCTCCGATGCAGTCCGGCCTGGTCCAACGTGGCCTCCACCGCTTCTACTACGTTGGCCATCCAGGTGTGCTCGGATTGGGCGTGATACACCGAGAGCAGGGCCGGGTCGAGGAGGGGGACCATCGCTTCCGTGGCCTCTGACGCAGCCTGCACCATGGCCGACCAGCTCAGCCCCGCCCTGAGGAGTGGGGCCTCGATCTGGGCCCGGTAGAAGGTGCCGTCCGCCTCGGCGATCCGGCGCATGCTCTCGCCCCAGATCCGGACGTGTCGCTCCAAGACGATGGGGTCCGCGCCCATCCCGATGAGCGTCTTCAGCAGGGGGACGACGGCGAGTTCGTCCTCCCGCACGCGGTCCTCCGGGCCGGGACGGGCGAATCCCATCGACTCCCGGATGGCCTGCAGGAGCTCCACACCGAGGCCGGTCTCGGCGCTGAGCTCCCGGTAGGTCTTGCCCATGAGTCAACCGAAGCGGTCCCAGTACGAGGCGTCGAAGAACCCGAAGGAAAGGGCACCGCTTCGAACGGCCGACCCCACCGCCTCCAGGGGCACTCCGCCCTGCTCCAGCCCATGAACGAAGTATCTCCAAAGCTATCGACGCGGTGCGGCTGCGCGATGGGCGCTCAGACGGCCCGGCGGTACAGGCGCACCGCGATCGGGGCGAACACGACGAGGATCCCAACGCACCACGCGAACGCCTGCCAGACATCGCTCGCCGTCGGCCCGCCCAGCGTGAGGGCTCGGACCGCCGAGGCGGTGGCGGATACGGGCTGGTGCTTGGCGAACGCCTGCAGCCACCCGGGCATCGAGGTGACCGGCACGAACGCCGAGGAAGCGAACACGAGCGGCGCGAGCACCGGGAACGCGGCAGCCTGGGCCGCCTCGGGATCCCCCACAGCCAGGCCGACGGTCGCGAAGATCCACGACATCGAATATCCGAAGAAGATGACCAGCAGCGCTCCCGCCAGCAAACCCAGGATGTTCGTGTGGATCCGCCACCCGACCAAGAACCCGACCACCATCATCAGGACGACGACGAATACGTTCCTGGTCATGTCGGCCATGGTCCTGCCGGTCAGGACGGCAGAGCGGGCCATCGGCAAGGCGTGGAACCGCTCCATCAGCCCGCTCTTGAGATCGGTCGCCAGGCCGATGGCGGTGGCGATGGCTCCAAAGACAACGGTCTGCACGAAGATGCCGGGCATCAGGAAGTCGACGTAGGGGATCCGTCCCGGCACGTTGATGGCGCCCCCGAAGACGTAGCGGAACATCAGCACGAAGATCACGGGCTGGATCGTGGAGAAAACGAGGAGCTGGGGCACGCGGCGATAGGCGATGAGGTTGCGCCGCGTGATCTCGAAGGTGTCCCGGCCCACGGAGAACGGGATGCGGCGGTCCAGAGTGTCCTGCGCCGGGACCGCGACGGATGGTGCGCTCATGCGGCACCTCGTTTCGTCGCGCTGTCATCGGCGCTCCGACCATCCTGGCTCTCGGCCCGGTGACCGGTGAGCGCGAGGAACACGTCGTCGATGCTCGGCTCCCGAACGGTGAGGGTATCCGGCTCCAGATCGTCGCGGTCGAGGGTGCGGAGCACCTCGAACAAGACCCGCGCGCCCTGGTCCGAGGTGATCCGAATCGTGACTCCCTCCCGCTCGACCCGATCGCCGAGGCTTTCCCTGAGCAGCGCCAGGGCGCGCTCGGCTCGACCGTCGCCGCGAAGTCCCAACTCGACGATGGTGTTCCCGAGGTTGGACTTCAGCCGCTCCGGAGTGTCGTTCGCGATCACCTTGCCGTCGTCCACGACGGCGATGCGGGTAGCGAGCCGGTCGGCCTCCTCCAGGTACTGGGTGGTGAGCAGCACCGTGGTGCCATCGCTCACCAGCTCGCGGATCATCTCCCAGAGCTCGTTCCGGCTCGGGAGATCGAGCCCGGTGGTGGGCTCATCGAGGAATAGGACGGGTGGCCGTGGCATCAGCGACGCGGCGATGTCGAGGCGCCGGCGCATGCCACCGGAGTAGGTCCGCAGCGGCCGATCGGCCGCTGAGGATAGGTCGAAGCGCTTCAAGAGTTCGGCCGCCCGCGGCATCACGTCGGCACGCGGCATCTGCCCGAGGATGCCGACCATCCGCAGGTTCTCCCGGCCGGTGAGGTTGGGGTCGACCGCGGCATTCTGCCCGGCCAGCCCGATCCGGCGCCGCACGGCCTCGGCATCGCGCACCACGTCGTGACCGAGGACCTGGGCGCGGCCGGCATCGGGGCGAAGCACGGTGGCCAGCACCCGAACCGCTGTAGTCTTCCCGGCGCCGTTTGGACCGAGGAGCCCGAATACCGTCCCCCGGGCCACTTCGAAGTCGATCCCATCGAGCGCCACGACGTCCCCGAAGCGCTTCCGGAGACCCTCGACCACGACCGCCTTGTCATCCATCCCTCGACCCTCTCACGAGTGATTCAATCGTGTCGAATCTGCCGTCCACAGCTCCGAACAAGGCTTCGGTAACCTGAGGTAAGCACGAGCATATTTCGGTCCGACCGCTCGGCGAAGATCTTGGCGGTGGACGCGGCGATCCCCCCGGCTGGCCCCGCTGATGATCGTGACGTTCCCATCGAGCAGGTCCTTTCTGGCCCTGACCGTTTGAATCCTTGTTTCTGCCGAGTTCATCTCAGCCCCCCCTTCTTTGCATGGCCGGACGGGACGAAGCTCATGTCACATCGCGCCGTTGCAGGATCCATGCCGAGATGGCGCCGAAGGCAATCAGGTACGCCATGATGACGAACAGCGCCTGCCAGGCATCGACGAAGGGACCCGAGAAGGCCCCAGGGCCTTCGACCTCCGCAAGCCCGTGGCGGAGGGGGGCGATCAGCGAATAGCCATTCGTACGCAAGAATGCCTGGGCCACATCCCGGAGCACCGCGATGCTCGACCCGAATCCGGTGATGAGGCCCTCGACGACCAGGCCGTAAACGATCCCCAGCCCGATGGCCAGCGCCGTCCCGCGCGAGAGGATGGCGAGGACGCCACCGAAGAGCCCCCACAGGGTGAGGATCAGCCATCCGGCACCCAGGGATCGAACGATGTCCCAGACAGGTGGCCACGCAACCGCCGCACCTTCTCGTGCGGCCACGACGTAGCTGGCAATCGCTCCGACCACGAAGATCGCGACGACGAACAGGGCCAACACGAGACCGACGGCGGCTTGCTTCGCGAGGAACAGGCGCAGACGGCTCGGCTGTTGCATCAAGGAGGTCTTCAGGGTGCCCCAGCCGTATTCGCTCCCGAACACCAGCGCCCCCAGGATGAGGGCGAGCACGCCGAAGTAGAAGGGAAATCCTCCGACCACGCTCGATGCCACGCTCTCGGGCAACAGCGCTCTCAGGTCCGCGGGCGATCGTCCGCCTGCCGGCCCGCTCAGATACGAGGAGTACGGCAACACATAGGTGAAGAGCAGGGTCTGGAAGAGCGCCACCGCCAGCAGGACCCAGGTCGCGGCGCGTTTTCGCACCAGCAGTAGTTCGGCACGGAAGCTATTCACTTTTGTCGGCTCCTTCCTCGTGAACCAACCCGAGGAAGACCTCCTCGAGCGTGGCATGCACGGGGGTCAGCTCGCTGACCTCCAGTCCATGGTCGATGAGCTGGCGGTTGATCTCCCCCGCCCGGCGAAGGTCCGCTTTGAGCATCAGAACCCCGTCGGCGACGCGCATTCCGTCCACGCCCCGAAGCGTTGTGACCAGCTCTCGCGCCCGATCCACCGGCATGGCCCGAACGCGAAGCTCCGGCCCTCCCACCAGCTCGTCGAGCGTCCCCTCGGCGACCAGCCTGCCGCGGCGGATGACACCGATCCGGTCGCAGATCTGCTCGATCTCCGTCATGAGGTGGCTCGACAGGAGCACGGTGCGATGCTCGTGGGTGAGGCTCCGCAAGAGCGCCCGCATCTCGGCGATGCCCTCCGGGTCGAGTCCGTTGGTTGGCTCGTCGAGGATCAGCACCTCGGGGTCCTTCAAAAGGGCGGCGGCGAGCCCGAGACGCTGCTTCATCCCTGTGGAGTAGGTCGAGAAATCGTCCTCCGCCCGTGTGGACAGGCCAACCTGACCCAAAGCCGGATCGATCGCCTCGAGGGGGACGCCCGAATGACGAGCCATCACCCGCAGGTTGTCCCTCCCAGAAAGGAATGGGTAGAAGTCAGCTCCCTCGATCATCGCTCCGACCCGGGCGAGCCCTTCGCTCGTACCGGGGAGATGGCCCAACACGCTGGCCGTGCCAGAGGAGGGGCGGACGAGGCCAAGCAGCATGCGCAGCGTGGTCGTCTTTCCGGCACCGTTCGGCCCGACGAAGCCGTACACCTCGCCTCTCCGAACCCGAAGCGTCAGGTCGTCCACCGCAAGGATCTGTCCGCCGTAGCGTTTCGTAAGAGCGTCCGTGTCGATCACCCAGTCAGTCGTCACCAGTCCTCCTCGTTTCCCTCCGACCGATCGGGCCGGGATGTCGCGCTTCCTTCTGATGTTCGGTGGGAGAAGGCGGCGCGTCGTCGGATGGGGGAAGGCTTTTCGAACTGCGCCCGCAGGAGTGGCAGGGTGCGAAGGCCCACTGCTCCCAGCGGAGCAGGAGAGGACGCAGGCTGCTCCCCAGGTGGTAGGGGGGAGCCCAACTTGCGGCCGATGCCTCGCCGGGAAAGGTGGTCTACCGTTGCGATGTGGGCTCTACGGATGAATTGATGCGGGGATCGAACCGAAGGCTCCTCGCGTGGCGGAGGTGGCGCGTGGACGTCGTCGTCGCGCTTGCGGTGGCCTTCGTCCAGATCCTGGGCACGTTTGGCGCTGCCCACAGCCAGCCGGAGCGCGAGCCCCTCGATGCGCTGGCGTATGCCCTGCTGGCCGCCGGCCCTGTCGCTCTGGTGCTGAGGCGCCGGTTTCCGGTCATCGTGTACGCAGTCGCGTTCTCCACGACCTTGGCCTACTCGGTGATCGGGTACCCGAGGGGTCCCATCTTCTTTTCTCTGCTCGTCGCGTTCTTCACAACGGTGATCACCGGTCATAGGCTGGTAGCGGTCCTTGGCTTGGCGGCTGGCTATTTCGGATTTCTCTGGCTCCCATTTCTCTTCGGGACGGATGACGCGCCAAGCACGGCCGCCATCGTTGGGCTCGCCGCATGGCTGCTGGTAATCCTGAGCGCGGCCGAATTCTTCCGGGTACGCAGGGAGCGCGGGCTCGAGACGGCCCGGATTCGACAGGAGGAGGCGCGTCGCAGGGCGAGCGAGGAACGCCTCCGGATCGCCCGCGAGCTCCACGACGCGCTCGGTCACCACCTCTCGCTGATCAACGTGCAGTCGGGGGTGGCGCTCCACGTCAACGAGCAGCTCCCCGAGCAGGCCCGCTCGGCACTCGACGCCATCAGGCAGGCCAGCAAGGAGGCGCTGACCGAGCTCCGCTCCGTGCTCGAAATCCTGCGCCAGGATGACGAGCAGGCCCCGCGGTCCCCCACGCCAACCCTCGCGCGGCTGGAAAACCTGGTGTCACAAGCTGCCGCCGCGGGCCTGGCGGTCCGAACGGAAACCGTCGGCGAAGCTCGTCCTCTGCCTTTCGGTGTGGACGTGGCAGCGTTTCGGATCGTGCAGGAGGCGCTGACCAACGTCGCTCGCCACGCCGGGCCCGCCACGGCGACCGTCCAGATCGAGTACGGGGACCGCGACGTGACCGTCCAGGTCGAAGACGATGGCCGCGGCCCCCCGCAGCACGCGAAGTCGGCGGACGGCAAGGGGATCCTCGGCATGCGCGAGCGCGTAGCGGCACTCAGCGGCGAGCTGGAGGCAGGGCCGCGGCCCGGAGGCGGCTTCCGGGTTCGGGCTCGGCTTCCCCTGGACGGGGCGGGATGATCCGGGTCCTTCTGGCCGACGATCAGGTCCTGGTGCGCGCAGGGTTCCGGGCACTGCTCGACGCCCAGGAGGACATCGAAGTGGTCGGGGAGGCGAACGACGGCGAGGAAGCCGTTCGACTGGCATCGCAGCTCGTGCCCGACGTGGTGCTCATGGACATCCGCATGCCCCGCACCGATGGGCTGGAGGCCACCAGGAGGATCGTCCACGACGAGCGGCTCGACCGTGTCCGCATCGTCATCCTCACCACGTTCGACGTCGACGAGTACGTCTTCGAGGCACTGCGGGTTGGCGCGAGTGGGTTCCTGGTCAAGGACACCGATCCCAGCGAGCTCGTCCAGGGCGTGCGGGCCGTCGCCCGGGGCGACGCCCTGTTGTCCCCGGGCGTGACGCGCCGGCTGATCTCGGCGTTCGCCGACCGAGGCGGGGGACCGAACCTCCCCGAGGGGTCAGACACGGACCGGGTCCTGGCCACCGTGATGTTCACCGACATCGTCTCGTCCACGGAGCGCGCCGTGGAGATCGGCGACCGGCGATGGCGAGACCTGCTCGACCGCCATGACGCGCTGTTCCGCCGGGAGCTTGCCCGGCACGGCGGACGCGAGGTCAAGACGACCGGCGACGGGTTCCTCGCTTTGTTCGATGGCCCCGCCCGGGCGATCCGCTGCGCCATGGCCATCCGGGACGAGCTGCGGGCCGAGGGCATCGAGGTTCGCGTCGGACTTCACTCCGGGGAAGTCGAACTCCGCGGAGATGACGTGGGCGGGATCGCCGTCAACCTGGGTGCCCGGGTCGCCGCGACCGCTGACCCGGGCGAGGTGATTGTATCCAGCACAGTCAGGGATCTCGTAGCCGGGTCCGGGATCGGGTTCGCCGATCGCGGCGAGCATGACCTCAAGGGAGTGCCGGACCGATGGCACCTCTACGCCGTTACCGAACCCGTCCCCGCGTGATCCGCTCGGCAATCGGCGGACACCGAAGGCCTACCCTTCATCCATGATCAGGGTGCTGCTGGCCGACGATCAGGCCCTGGTTCGTGCGGGCTTCAAGTCTCTCCTCGATGCACAGCGCGACATCGAGGTGGTGGGGGAGGCCTCGAGTGGCGAGGAGGCCGTTCGCTTGGCCACCGACCTGACGCCGGACGTCGTGCTCATGGACATCCGCATGCCCGGGATGGACGGCCTGGCGGCCACCAGGCAGATCGCAGCCGACTCTCGACTCGCCGACGTCCGAGTCGTGATCCTGACGACATTCGGACTGGACGAGTACGTCTTCGAAGCGATCCGTTCCGGCGCGAGCGGTTTCCTGGTCAAAGACACTGCGCCGGATGAGCTTCTCCAAGCGGTGAGAGTGGTCGCCGGGGGTGAAGCCTTGCTCTCTCCCAGCATCACCAGGCGCCTGATCGAGGAGTTCGCGGCTCACGCGAAAGAGCCTCAGCCAACCGAGGGCCTCGAGCAGCTGACCGCTCGGGAGCGCGAAGTGATGGCGCTGGTCGCGGCGGGACTGTCGAACGACGAGATCGCCGGACGGCTCTTCGTGAGCCCGGCGACGGCCAAGACGCACGTGAGCCGGGCCATGGTCAAGCTGGGGGCCCGCGACCGCGCCCAGCTCGTGGTCATTGCGTACGAGTCGGGGCTGGTTCGTCCGGGCTGGCGCGACTAACTCTTGACCGACCAAGCCGGGTCCACGATCGTCGAAGTTCCCCGTGGGTCAGTCGAAGACCGGGTGAGAAGCCGGCACGGTGCTGGCGGTAACGTCAACAAAGGAGGAACAGAGATGAAGCAATACCTGCTCAGCATCTATCAGCCCGATGGGCCTCCTCCGCCGTCCGTGGACCTAGAGAAGGTCATGCGGGACGTCGACGTCCTGATCCGGGAGACCAAGGCCGCCGGCGCATGGGTCTTCAATGGAGGGCTGCACCCCGCCAGCACGGCCACCGTGGTTCGGCTCCAGGTCGGCGAGGTGCTCACGACCGACGGGCCGTTCGCCGAGGGCAGGGAGCACATCGGCGGGCTCTGCATCATCAAGGCGCCAGATCTCGACTCAGCGCTCGAATGGGGCCGCAAGCTTGCCCAGGCGGTCACCCTCCCGATCGAGGTGCGGCCGTTCCAAGACGAAGCCGAGGACTGATACCTGGCGTGCCGGCCCTCGCCGCCTCGGAGATCGAACGTGTATTCCGCGAGGAGTACGGTCGCGCCGTCTCGGTCCTGGTCGGCTACTTCGGTGACATCGACGTCGCCGAGGAGGCGGTCCAGGACGCGTTCAGCGCGGCGGTGCAACGGTGGCCGTCCACCGGGCTGCCCCCGAGCCCGGCCGGATGGATCATCACCACAGCTCGCAACAGAGCGATCGACCGCCTCCGCCGGGAGGCGTCCCGCGAGGACCGGCACGCCCAGGCCGCCCTGCTGCACGCCCGCCGCGAACCGGCCGAGGAGGGCGCCGTGCGCGACGACCGGCTGCGCCTGATCTTCACGTGCTGCCATCCCGCGCTCGCCCCCGCTACCCAGGTCGCGCTGACGCTCAGACTCATGGGAGGGCTGATCACCGCGGAGATCGCGCGCGCCTTCCTGGTCCCCGAGCCGACCATGGCCCAGCGGCTGGTCCGGGCCAAGGGCAAGATCCGCGATGCGAGGATCCCGTACCGGGTCCCGAACGAGGCCGACCTCCCCGGCCGACTTCGGGCCGTCCTCGCCGTCGTCTACCTGATCTTCAACGAGGGCTACACAGCGAGCTCGGGAGACCAGCTCATCCGCGAGGACCTCTGCGCCGAAGCCATCCGCCTCGGACGGCTCCTGGCCGAGCTCATGCCCGACGAACCGGAGGTCATGGGGCTGCTCGCCCTCATGCTGCTCGTTGAGTCGCGTCGGGCCACCCGTACCATACCGGACGGCGACCTAGTGCTGCTGGCCGAGCAGGACCGCGTGCTCTGGGATCGCGATCTCATCGCCGAAGGCCAGGCCATCGTCCGGCAATGCCTCCGGCGCAACCAGCCCGGCCCGTATCAGATCCAGGCGGCGATCAACGCCGTCCACAGCGACGCGTCGACCGCGGCCGCCACCGACTGGTGGCAGATCCTGCAGCTGTACGACCAGCTCCTGAAGTTCGCCCCGAGCCCCGTCGTGGCCCTCAACCGCGCGGTCGCGGTGGCCGAGGTCGAGGGACCGGATGCCGCGCTCACCCTCGTCGACGACCTCGACCTGCAGGGTTACCACCTCTTCCACGCGATCCGCGCCGACCTGCTCCGACGTCTGGGCCGGGGCGCCGAGGCGGCGCTGGCGTACGAGGCGGCGATCGCCCGTACCGAGAATGGGGCCGAGCGCGCCTTCCTGGAGCGCAGCCGCCAGGCGCTCACCAGAGCTTGACCCGACCCGACCCCGTTGCACCGTCGCTGGCCCACCCTGCGCACCTGGTCAGCTGACTGCAGCGTGGCGCAGGATGGGGAATTCTCGTGGCGCGGCCATGTCCCATGTCGATCCGGTCCGAAGCCATTCGTGTAGAGGGTGAGAAGACCTCGCTCGACAGGAAGGAACTTCAAATGAGCAACGTCGTTGTGTTCACGAATCTGACCCTCGACGGGGTCATGCAGGCGCCGGGACGGCCGGACGAGGACCGCCGCGGCGACTTCGAGCACGGCGGCTGGGCGACGCCCTACGCCGATCCGGTGATAGGAAGCGTGGCGGCAGAAGGAATCGCCAAGGGCGGGGCCCTGCTGCTGGGGCGACGGACCTACGAGGACTTCGCCTCCTTCTGGCCCAACCAAACTGACAACCCCTTCACCGCGGTGCTGACCAACACCCAGAAGTACATTGCGTCAACGACGCTGGAGGAGCCGTTGCCGTGGATCAACTCCACGCTGCTCAAGGGCGACGTCGCCAAAGAGGTCGCCAGGCTCAAGGAGCAGCCAGGCAAGGATCTCGTGGTACTCGGCAGCGGGGAACTGGTCCAGTCGCTGATGCGGCGCCACCTCGTCGACGAGTACGTGCTCCTGATCCACCCGCTGGTTTTGGGATCGGGACGGCGTCTCTTCACCGAGGGCGGGGCATTCGCCGCTCTCCGGCTCGTCGACACCAAGACGACGACCACCGGCGTGGTGATCGCGACCTACCAGCCGGCCGAACCGATGGCGGGGAAGAGCACCTAGATCCGGCACGTAGATACGTTGGCTCGGGAGCGCGGTAGGGTAGAAACCTGTTCCCGACTCGAGGAGGACGGCATGCCATCGCGACCCACGCACTTCGAGATTCCGGTCGACGACCCGGATCGGGCGGAGAAGTTCTACTCCAACGTGTTCGGGTGGACCTTCAACAGATATCCGGGGGCGCCCCAATACTACGGGATGGCCACCACCGGGGACAGCCAGCCGGGCATCAATGGAGCGCTCTTGCAGCGCGGAGAGGGCTCCGGTACGACGCTCACCATGACCGTCGACTCGATCGAGGACACCGCGGCGAGCGTGGTGGCGGCGGGCGGCAAGATCATCCAGGAGAAGGCTGCCGTCCCGACGATGGGATGGTTCGCGACTTGTGAAGACACCGAGGGCAACAAAATCGGGCTCTGGACTGACGACCCCAACGCGGACTAGTCCGTTCACGGTCACCCCAACAGATGGCAGCACCTGAGGGAACCCAGACTGGCGCTCCACTCGAGGGTGCCGCCCACGCCAGAAAGAGACAGATCGAGCCGATCCGCCAGACGGTGACGGTTCGAGGCGCACCTCAACGTGCCTTCTATCTCTTCACCGAGCAGATGGGCACCTGGTGGCCGGTCGCCGAATACTCGCGGGCAGTGAGCGAATTCGAGCACGACGTCCAGGTCGAGCGGCTCGAGTTCCAGGCCCGCATGGGCGGATCGATCCTCGAGCACATGTCGAACGGCAGGATCCTTTCGTGGGCCGAGGTCATCGCCTGGCATCCCCCACACAGCGTCCTGATGGCCTGGCACCCGCACTCGAAGCCTGAACCGCCCACGGAGGTCGAGGTGACGTTCACCGCGCGAGGGAGCGACACGTTGGTCGAGCTCGAGCACCGGGGATGGGGGCGGCTATCCGACGACTTCCGGGAGGAGCTCTATGAGATCTACGCCCGCGGATGGATCACAACACTCGGTTGCTTCGCCGCGGCCGCCGACCGAGACATCTCGTAGGCCTCACGACGGCAGGGATGCCACGCGGTCATCAGGGAGCTCGTCGGCGTGTATCGGAGTCCAGGTATCCTCGTGCGGGTGGACGATATCGTCGAGACGGTCGATCGGATCGCGCTCGAGACAGCGTTCTCCGGCGCGGTGCGGGTCGACCGCGGTAACGATGCATTGCTCGCGAAGGCGTACGGCTATGCGCACCGTGGCTACCGAATCGCCAACGCGATCGATACCCAGTTCGCGATCGCCAGCGGCACCAAAGGCCTGACCGCACTTGCAATTGTCAGCCTGATCGAAGACGGCAAGCTTGAGTGGGCCACAACTGCTCGATCAGTTCTCGGATCGGACCTTCCGCTGATCAACGACGCGGTAACCGTCGAGCACCTGCTCGCGCATCGATCGGGGATCGGAGATTACTTGGATGAGAGCGGCGACCACCCGATCACCGACTATGCGCTTCCAGTACCCGTGCACGAACTGGCAACGACTGAGCAGTACCTCGCTGTTCTGGACGGGAAGCCGACCAAGTTCGAGCCGGGCGAAGAGTTCTCTTACTGCGATAGCGGATACGTCGTGCTCGCGCTGATCGCCGAACGCACGAGCCGGATACCGTTTCATGAGCTTGTGAGGCAACGGGTTTGCGAACCCGCGGGGATGCACGACACCGAGTTCCTGCGCTCAGATGAGCTTCCAGGCCGCGCCGCACTCGGCTACCTGTCGATCGGAGGTGGAAGGACCAATGTGTTCCACCTGCCGGTGCTCGGAAGCGGAGACGGCGGGATCTACTCCACGGTGGCCGATGTCCACTCATTGTGGAGCGCCCTGTTCGACGGACAGATCGTCTCGCCGGCGAGCGTTGCCGCTATGGTACGGGCCCGCAGTGATGTGCCGTCGGCCTCGATGCGCTACGGCCTTGGGTTCTGGCTTTACGATTCGGGCGCAGTGATGTTGGAGGGCTACGACGCCGGCGTGTCGTTCCGCAGTGTCCACAATCCGGCATCGCAGGTCACCCACACCGTCGCCGCGAACACTTCGGACGGGGCATGGCCCGTGACCCGACATCTCGAGGAGTTCCTCGTTCGGTCAGTGCGCTGACTCGCTCCGATCGGCTATCCACGCTCCAGGCACATGGAGTGCGCTCTTCTCCTTAGCGTTCCGGCTCGTAGGTGACGATCAGGACACCCGTCTTCGAAGTCTTGCTGTCGACCAGCCGCAAGGAGATCTCCGGGCTGTCTTCCCTGAAGAGCCGCTTGCCGCTTCCGAGGACGACGCGGTAGATCATGAGGTCATACTCGTCCACGAGGTCGTGCCCGATCAGCGTCTGGACGAGCTCGCCGCTGCCGATGACCCGGAGATCCTTCCCAGGTTCCGCCTTCAACCTGGCCACCTCGTTGGCCACATCCCCCTTGATCAGGTGCGAGTTGTTCCACTCGAGCGGCTCCCGCAGGGTTGTCGAGACGACGTACTTCGGGAGACCGTTGATCGTCTGGGCCAGCGGGTCGTCGGCGGGGGCGTTCGGCCAGAACCCGGCGAAGATTTCGTACGTCACCCGCCCCAGAAGCAGGCCGCCGGTCGCGGCCAATCCCTCGGTGATGGCGCTGCCCGCTTCGTCGTCCATGAGCGGCATCTGCCACCCGCCGTGTTCGAACCCCCCGCTCCGATCCTCGTCGGGGAGCCCCGGGGCCTGCATGACCCCGTCCAGGGTCAAGAACTCGTTCACGATCACCTTCCGCATGGCCACCCTCCTCTATCTCGGCCCAGTTCTTACAGAACGAGACGGCCCCGGGCCGCGGAACTCATCGGTCGAACGACGAATCCTGCCCGGACGGTGGTTCTCATGTGGGGGATGCGGATTCGATGTCATCAAGCGGGAAGTTCAGAATCGTGCGCGCCGCCGGCTCGTGCCTCTCCTTCAACATCGACGCCTCCGTTCTCAGATTTACCTGTGCCTTAGGACGACTCATTATCAGCCTCCCATCTCGTCGATCGAAGGGGTCCGGGACCGAGCGTCCATCGTGGCCCATCCTACCCATGAGTGTTTGGAGCCCGGCTCAGAGACCGGCATGTCGAGATCTAGGATGAGGGCATGGCGCGCGAATCGATCGTGCTGCGAGTCGGACAGGAGCACCCCGTCCGGCTGACCCCGCATGAAGGCGCGAACGACTGGAGTTTCGACGTCGACGGGATGACCTCGGCGGTGGACGTTCGAAAGATGTGGACGTCGCGCCCATACGAGGAGGACGAGGAGGATCGTGTGGGAACTGTTCCCCCTCGCGCCATGGTGTTCATCATCCGAGCAGTGGCTGCCGGCGAGGCAACCGTTCACTTCCGCGCGGTCCAGGGCGACCTCCACGAGGTGGCAGTTCGCGTCGAACCTTGAGCTGCCGAACGTGTGGGTCTGCAGCGTGATTGTTGCGCTGATGAGGTGAGGGCAGTCGACCCCCCTCGAGATGGAGCGCCGCCAAGCCATCGTCCTCCTGACGGTTATAGTCCGGCGAGCCCGACCCCCGAGAGATGGAGGAGGTGCGACCGTGCTACTGGCAGCCGTGGCACAGCGGTTGTTCTCGACAGGGATCCCGATCACCGAGAAGCTCGTCCGAACCGTGGTGGTATACGGGGCGCTCCTCTTCCTGATCCGCCTTGGCGGAAAACGCACTGCCGCGCAGCTGAACTCGTTCGATCTCGTCGTTCTGCTGCTCATCAGCAACGTCGTCCAGAACGCGATCATCGGTCCCGATAACTCGCTGCTCGGTGGGTTGATCGGAGCAACGGCCCTGGTCGCAGCCAACGACGTGATCTCTCGGTTCGCCAGACGAAACGACGCCCTCGACCGGGCGATGGAGGGGACCGAGACCAGGCTCGTGGAAGATGGGGCGTTCCTCGATCGCCAGCTGCGAAGGCTCGGAATCCGCACTGCCGATCTGGAGGTCGCCCTTCGTCGTCAGGGCGCTGAAAACGTCCTCCAGGTGAAGCAAGCCGACCTGTATCCCTCAGGTGCCATCGTGGTCGAACTGCGGCCCGAGGCCCATGGTGCTTCGCTGGACGACATCGATCGACTCGAGCGCAAGCTCGATCAGCTCACGGCGAGCGTGGATCGCCTCGGGCAAGCCCGGTCGTAAGCGGGCTGGGTTCCTTCTGAGTCCCGGCTCAGGGGGGAGCCTCAGGCCCAGCTCCCTCCCGGGCGAGGGCGATGGCCTCGTCCACGCCCATGGTGAGGCCCTCCTCCCAGGCTCGCTGGGCCATGTCCTCAGTCAGGTGGGCGCGGGCCTCGGCCACAGGGTCGCCTTCGAGGAGCCCGCCGATGGCACCGGGAGGGCCACCGACCCGCTGGCGCAGGGATTCCGAGGCCCCGGCTAGCCTGATGGCATCCTCATAGCGACCCTGCCAGGTCGCCAGGAACGCCATATCCGTCAGGGCGATGCCGATCCCCGTGGCGTTGTCGGCATCGCGGAACAGCTCCAGGGCTTCCAGGGCAGCGCCCCGCGCTTCCCTCAGGCTGTCCATTCGCCCATAGGCGAAGGCCAGCCAGACGAGGTCGAACGCGAGGTGGAGGCGGTCCCCAAGCCGTCGCCAGATGGCCACGACCTCCTGGAGACTGGCGACCACAGGAGGCCACGCGCCGGCCTGAGCGTCCCTCATCACCATCATCGTCAACACCTGGGCCACCCCACGCTCGTCCCCCACCCGGCGGAACAGGTCGCGGCTCTCCTCGAGCAACCGGGCGGCGCCATCGAGGTCGTCCCCAGCGACCACGAAGGCCAGGTTGTACAGGGCCTCCGCGATGCGCGCGTGGTCGCCGAGCTTGCGCTCGATGGCCAGGGCCTCGCCGTAGGAGGCTCCGGCCGCTGCACGGTCCTGCTGCCACCAGGCGATACCCCCCGCTCCGATCAGGGCCTTGGCCCGGGCCGGGGTCTGTCCCTGCCCGGACGGCATGGCCAGGATCTCCTCGAACCACCGCCGGCCTTCGGCCAGGTGCCCTCGCTGCTGCCAGAACCGCCACAGCGCCCCGGCCGCTTCCTGGGCCCGGTCGGCCTCCTCGGCTTCGATGGCCCACCGAAGAGACGCCCGGATGTTGGGGTGCTCCAGATCGCACCGGTCGAGCCACTCACCTTGGTCGTCGGCGGTGAGGTGGGGTTCGGCTTCCACGGCCAAGTCGAGGAAGTGCTCGGCGTGTCGTCGGAGGACCGGCTCGAGGTCCACCCCGGCCGCGAGTTGCTCCAAAGCGAACTCCCGGATCGTCTCCAGCATGGAGAAGCGGGGGTCCCCCTCGGCGGGCTCCGTCCTGCGGACCAGCGACTTGTCCACCAGGGAGGTCAGCCCCCCGAGGGCGTCCAAGCCGAGCTCCTCCGGGTCGCACACCGCCTCGGCTGACTCGAGAGTCCAGCCACCGGTGAACACCGACAGCCGGGCGAAGAGTCGTCGCTCGGCGTCGTCGAGGAGGTCGTGGCTCCAGGCGATGGCCCCCCGGAGCGTCCGCTGGCGCTCGGGAAGAGTTCGCGCCCCCGACGTGAGGATGGAGAGGCGCTTCTGTAGCCGCGGCAACATCTGCTGGGGCGTCAGGACCTTCGTCCGGGTGGCCGCCAGCTCGATGGCCAAGGGCAGGCCGTCCAGCCGGGAGGTGATCTCCGCCACGGCGGGGGCGTTCTGCTCGGTCACCCGGAACCTGGGATTGGCCGCCAGGGCCCGCTGCGTAAACAGCAGTACCGCCTCGATCTGGCGCAGCGTGGGGAGGTCGGGGAGCCGCTCGGGATCAGCCGGTTGGAGCGGCGGCACGAGGTACTCCTGCTCGCCTCGGAGCGACAGGACGACACGGGAGGTGACCAGGACCTTCAGCTTCGCGGCCGTGGTGAGGAGCTGCTCTATCACTGGCCCCGCCTCCGCCACCTGTTCGAAGTTGTCGACGACCAGGAGGAGCTCCTTGTCGTGAAGATGGGTCTTCACGGCTTCGAGGATGGGGCGCCCGGCCACCTCCGGAACTCCCAGGGACCGGGCTACGACGGAGGGAACCAGGGCGGCGTCTGTCACCGAGGAGAGGTCCACGAAAAAGGAGCCATCTCTGTATTCGGTGAGGATCTCCGCGGCGACCTGGAGGGCCAGGCGAGTCTTTCCGGTCCCTCCTGCGCCGGTGAGGGTGAGGAGCCGGCTCCGCCCGAGGAGCTGCCTGATCTCGGCGATCTCTTCCTCCCGGCCCACGAACGAGGTGAGCTGAAGGGGGAGGTTGTTGGGCCTGGCGTCCAGGGTCCGGGGCGGGGGGAAGTCGGCCGGGAGGCCCTCGATCACCAGGTCGTAGAGGTGCTCGGGGTGGGCGATGTCCTTCAGCCGATGCTCCCCGAGGTCTCGGACGGAAGCCTGGTCCGGAAGGGCGTGCTCCACCAGGCCCCGAGTTGCGTCGGAGAGGATGACCTGCCCGCCGTGGGCCGCGTCGGCGATCCGTGCGGCCCGGTTCACGTCCATCCCGACATAGTCGCCCCCGGCCGGAACCCCCTCCCCGGTGTGGAGGCCCATGCGGACGCGCAAGTGGCGGCCGGGGGGCCAGTCGTGGGTGGCCAGGCTCAGCTGGGCGGCGACCGCGGCCCGGACGGCTCCCACCGGGCTGTGGAACGCCACGAAGAAGGAATCGCCCCCGGTGCTGACCTCGACTCCGCCACCTTGGTCGATGGCTCGGCGCATGATCGCCGCGTGATCATCCCGGACGGCCGCATATCGGTCACCGAGCTCCTGGAGGAGCAGCGTCGAGCCCTCGATGTCGGTGAAGAGGAAGGTGATCGTCCCGGTCGGCAGCTCCGCCATGAGGATCGCTATCGAGTCGGGACCGATCCGCAGGTGATGTTCGCCGCGACCGCGGTCATGGCGCTCGCCTGATCTGAGGCCATGAAGGCCGCCACGCTCCCCACCTCGGCCAGCGACGTCAGCCGATTCAGCATCGTCTTCTCCTGCATCCAATCGATGATTTCCTCACGTGTCATCGCCTTTCCAGTGCCGTAGTCGGGAAAGAGGTTGCCACTGTCGTCGATGGCCTCGGGTAGACCGGTCGTTTGCAGCCATACGACGCGGATGCCCAGCGGCCCGAGTTCGCATGCCCACTGTCGACAGAGACCTTCGATGGCATCGAAAGTGACTCCGGTTCCTCCGACATTGGGGATTGTCATTCGGGCGGTCGTCGCGGTGATCGCCATGATCACCCCCGATCCGCGCTTGACCATGTGCCGTGCGGCCGCTCTTGCGGTCAGGAACTGGGCCCTCATCGCGGTCATGATCGGCTGAGCGAAATCCTCGAACGGCATCTGGACCAGAGGGGTCCCATGAACGTCTCCGTGGCTGATCGCGTTGAAGGACACGTCAATCCCTCCCCCCTTCTCGGCCACCGCGTCCGCATGCTCGTCGACCGCCTCTTCGTCGAGTGCATCGACTCGCGCCGTCTCGGCCACTCCCCCGGCAGCAGTGACCTCGTCGGCCACCTTGTCGAGCGTGGCGAGGTGGCGTCCCACAAGGAAGACCTTCGCCCCCTCGCGAGCGAAGGCGCGGGCCACCGCACCGCCAACTGAGCCGCCCCCTCCGTAGATCACGGCGTTCTTGTTCTCGAGCAGCACTCCATCCTCCTGTCTGTCGAGTTCCTTTTCCCACCTCAGCCAGCAAGACGCATCGGTGAGGCCGACTCTACTGGTGGATAGATCCAGTCGCGGTGCGGTCGGCCAGTGGCGCGCAGTTCGGGGATCGGCGACGAACTCCTCCAGCACACAGGGCGAAGGCCTCTCCGGCGTCGGTTGTTTCGGATCGTAGCGAGCCTTCATCGTCCACCGCGATCCGAATGGAGGGATATCCCATGGGAAAGGTCACCTCGAAGGACGGCACCAGCATCGCGTTCGACCGGTCGGGTGATGGACCGGCGGTCATTCTGGTTTGCGGCGGATCCGTCGATCGCACGTCGAACGCGCCGCTGGCAGAGCTCCTCGCGGAGCACTTCACCGTGTTCAACTACGACCGTCGGGGTCGGGGCGACAGTGGGGACACGGCGCCGTACGCGGTCGAGCGAGAGGTCGAGGACATCGATGCTGTGGTTGAGGAAGCCGGCGGATCCTCCTGCCTCTACGGCTCGTCCTCCGGGGGAGCCCTCGCCCTCGTCGCGGCAGCGGGTGGGCTCCCCATCACGAAGCTGGCGCTTTGGGAGCCGCCGTTCATCCTGGACGAGAAGGCCCGGCCGCCGGCCCACACCGCGAAGACGTTCACCGAGCTGGTCTCGGCGGGCCGTCGAGGCGACGCGGTCGAGTTCTTCATGGCGAAGGTGGTCGGCCTTCCGCCAGAGTTTGTCGCCGGGGCGAGGAGCGCGCCCTTCTGGGCGGCGCAAGAGGCTCTGGCGCACACACTCGCCTACGACGCCACCATCATGGGCGACTACTCTGTGCCGACCGAGCTGGCGGCCTCCGTCACGGTACCCACGCTCGTGATGGCCGGTGGCGCGAGCTTGCCATTCATGCGTGAGACGGCGGAGGCGCTGGCGAAGTCGCTCCCTCGTGGACAGATGCGCACCCTGGAGGGTCAGACGCACGACGTCGCCCCCGAAGCCATGGCTCCCGTGCTGGAGGAGTTCTTCGGAGACTGATCAAATCCGTGACTCGCCACGAGGGAAGAGGTCACGTGAGAGCGACCGAGTCTGTCCGCTTCACTCATTCGCCCAATCGTGCTCCGCCCTCCGCGGGCACGGGCGCAATGGGCGAGGTCTCGCGTTCGGGGGCCTCTGCGGTGATCCGGTCGGCAGGCTCGTTCAGGGATCGGAGCCGGCCGAAGATCGGGAGCGCCAGGATGGTGGCCAGGCCTCCCACCACGAAGCCGACGGGAACCGATCGCTCCTGCGACAGGTACCCGAGGCCGGTCTGCCCTCCAACGCTGCCCAGACTGCCCATCAGCGAGTCGAACGACACCAGGGTGGCTCGCTCCGACGTGGGGATCGAGGCGTGGAGATACGTCTGGCGGACGGGCTGCAGGACTCCGCCGGCAACCGCCCCGAGGAGGAACACGGGGACGGTTATCCAGAAGGAGCGGACGGCCCCCGTGGCCACCATGGTCCCGGTCGAGGCAGCCGCTGCCCCGAGCAGGATCGTGGTCCTCCGCCGACCCGACTTGGCCAGCCGTCCGACCAAGGCGTTGCCGGCAATCCCAGCCAGGGCGAACAGTGAGGCGATCAAGCCCGACAACCAGATCGCATCCTCCCCGTACAGCTCCAGGAAGTACGGTTGCCATGCGTACCACGCCCACGAGAAGAACCCCCAGGTCAGGAACGAGTCCACGACGAGCAACCGGACCGCGGGCGCGCGCCACCCGTAGGTGATGCCGGCCCGGGCCACTTTCCGCATCTCACCCACGATCCCCTGCAGGCGCATGGTCCTGGGCGTGAATCCGATCTCGTGCATCGTCCGAAAGCCGACTGCGAAGGCCATGAGGACGAGCGCGGTTCGCGCTACGTACGGGAAGGAGAGGTTGACCTGGCCGAGCAGACCGCCCCCCACCGTTCCCACGATCATGGCGATGCTGGACACGATGGAGGCCTTGGCGAAGACACCGTCTAGCTCGTGCTGGTAGCCCGTGGCCTTGAGCGCGTCCACCAGCCAGGCTTCCACCGCGCCCGAGTAGAAGGTGTAGCCGAGGCCGAGGATCACTCCGGCCACACAGAAGAGGAGAAGGCCACCATGGATGGCGGCGACGCCTACATAGGCGAGCGTCCCCACCGCAAGGGTGGCTTCAGAGAGAAGGAACGAGACTCGCCGTCCCCGAGTGTCGGCGACCACGCCGGTAGGGATCTCGAACAGGGCCATGGCGGCGGTGAACGCCGCGTTGGCCACGAACACCTCGAAGATCGTCAGACCGGCGTGGAGAAGGAAGAGAGTGTTGATGCCCCAGATCAGCGAGGCCGACAGAGTGAAAAGCCCGCTGATGACCAGGTAGCTGCGGATCACTCGTTTGGGCTCCACGCTGTCCTCAGAGAACACCCGCGTGACTATCGTGATTCCCTATTCACGCCCTCGAGGAGCGCGCCGGAGGACCAGGGTGTACTACAGACCCGATGAGACGGAGGCCCATCCATGCGGAGGAGACTAATGCCCCTCCGCATGGACGAACCGGGTACGTCAGCCGCGCCGGTAGCGGGCCACTGCGAGCGGGGCGAAAACCGCGACGATGACTGCGGCCCACAGCAACGACCGCGCGACGTAGAAACCGGCGCCGTGGCCGAGCACGGCCTGGGCCTCCGGACCCAGGGTGAGCGCGCGCACGGCGTCGACCATGTAAGTGATCGGCTGGTGTTCGGCGACCACGCGAAGCCATCCTGGCATCGACGCCACCGGGACGTAGGCGCTCGAGACGAAGGTCAACGGGAAGACCATGAACGCCAGGCCCTGCGCGGCCTGGGCGTTGCCGGCCATCATGCCGAGGGCTATGAACACCCACTCGAACGCGAACCCGAACACCACGATCAGCCCGAACGAGACCAGCGCGTCCGGCACGGAGCCGTGGACGCGGAATCCCACGGCAAATCCGATGGCAGTGGTGACGATCAGGCCCCAGACCAGCACGGCGGTGTCGGCGAGCGCCCGTCCAGCCAGCACGGCGCTCCTCGGGATGGGCAGCGACCGGAGCCGATCCACGAACCCCTGCTCGAGGTCCTCGGCCACGCCCGCCGCCGCGCCCATGCCGGAGAAGAGGACGCCGGTGGTGACGAACCCGGGGACCAGGAAGTTCACGTACGAGATGGCGCCCGAGTTGATCGCCCCGCCGAAGACATACCGGAAGATCAGCAGGAACATGGCGCCCTGGATGGTGCCGAGCACGACGAGCTGCGGCGTGCGAAGGTACTTCAGCACGCTCCGCTTGGCGATGACGAGCGTGCTCGTCCGCGGCTTCGCGGATCGTTCGATGGTTTCTGCGATCGTTGCCATAGTCGCCTCCTCTTTCGTCTCAGGCCGCCGAGTGAGCGGCAGCAGGATCAGTCGTTTCCTCCAAGGCCTGACCGGTCAGCGCCAGGAAGACCTCGTCCAGCTTCGGGGGGCGCAGCGACACGTCCTCGATCGTCACGCCCACCCCGTCCAGGGAGCCAAGCGCCTCCTTGAGCCGGTCGGCGCCGGCCTCAACCGCGATGCTCACCCGACGGGTGGACTCCTCGATCTGAGGCTCCCCGTGATCCAGGCCAGACAGTGCGGTAGCTACCTTCCAGAGATCCTGGCGGTCGCGGACGTGCACCTCGATCACACTTCGGCCCGCCCGCTGCTTCAGCTCGCTGGGTGTTCCGGCGGCCACGGCCCGGCCGTGGTCGATGATCACGATGTGGCTCGCCAGATGGTCGGCCTCGTCCAGGTACTGGGTGGTGAGCAAGACGTCGGTCCCCCGATCCACCAATGCCCGGATGGCATCCCAAAGCTCGATCCGGCTCCGGGGGTCCAGCCCGGTCGTGGGCTCGTCCAGCAGCAGGAGGCGAGGGGCTCCCACCAGGCTGGCGCCCAGGTCGAGCTTCCGACGCATCCCACCCGAGTAGGTACGCACCAGCCGGTCGGCCGCCTCGGTCAGCCCGAGCTGCTCCAGCACTCCTCTGGCGTTGGCGCGAGCCGACCGCGTGTCTTGGCCAAAGAGGCGGGCCACCATCTCCAGGTTCTCCCGCCCGGTCATGGCCGGTTCCACTGCCGCGTATTGTCCGGCCAGGCCGATGATCCGGCGCACCGATTGCGACTCGCGGCGGACGTCGTACCCTCCGACCCGCAGCTCGCCCGCGTCGGGGTGGATCAGGGTCGCCACAGCGCGGACGAACGTGGTCTTGCCTGCCCCGTTGGGTCCGAGCACCGCCAGGACCTGCCCCGGCTCGGCGACCAGGTCCAGCGCGTCCAGAGCGACGGTGGTGCCGAACCGCTTCGCCAGGCCGACGGCCTCGATGGTTGGAGTCATCTTGGATCCTCCTCTCCCTTGTAGAACGTAGTTCTACTCATGGAACGGCATTCTAGAGTGGGCCCCCGGCCTTGTCAAACGACGTTTGATCGATGGAACGGCGATCGCTTCATGGTACACTGTTGTACATGGAGGAACCTGGCCCTCAGAAGACCCCTCGGGTATCGCCCCAACCTGCCCGAGGCGACCTCCCCGAGCCTCCCTGGCGCACCGGGTCCCGCGCGCGGGAGGAGCCGCGGGTCCCCCTCTCGCGCCAGGCGATCGTAGATGGCGCCCTCCGCGTGCTGGACCGGGAGGGCATGGAAGGGCTATCGATGCGCAAGGTCGCCGAAGAGCTTGGGACGGGAGCGGCCTCCCTCTACTGGCACGTTCGCAACAAGGAGGAGCTCCTCCAGCTGCTCTTCGAGCGGGTGACCGAGGAGGTGGTGCTCCCCGAGGCCGACCCGTCTCGATGGCAGGAGCAGCTCAAAGATCTCGCGAGGGAGAGCCGCCGCGTGATGAAGCGCCATCGCGACATCGCCCGCCTGTCTCTGGGCCGGATCCCCGCCGGCCGGACCCTCGCGCTGCTGAACGAGTGGCTATTCGAGCTTCTCCGGCCCGTGGGGATCCCGGATCAGGTCATCGCCTACTTCGGTGACCTGGCCGGGCTCTACGTCGGCGCATATGCGTTCGAGGAGAGCCTCGGATTGGCCTCGCCGACTGGGGAGGACCTCCCGCCGCACGAGATCCTCGCCATGCTCAGGAACTATGTCCTGTCGCTGCCCCCCGACCGGTTCCCTCACACGGTGAGCGCGGTCGACGCACTGTTCAGCGGCGGCCGGGACGAGCGCTTCGAGTTCGGGATCGACGTCATCATCAGGGGCTTGGAGACCTACGCTCGAGCGATCGAAACACAAGACGACGGGTCTGCGTAGGCGGCTACTTCCTTGAGACAACCGCCCGGATCTGGCCCCCTCGGTCAGCCTATGGACTATCGGCTCGTGTTCGCGGCGTAACGGTCGCGATGTTCCTCCCAGCGCCGCAGCGACCACTCCACGGGCCGGCCGTCCAGGGCATGGCCGAGGAGATCGAGCAGCATGTGCCACCCGGCGAGATCACGAGGAGCGTCAGAGGCAGCGAAGCCGACGGGCTCCGTGTGAGTGAGCAACAGCACGCAGCCGTCGCCGTCGCGTCGGAGTTCCCAGCGCTCGATCGAGTCAGGCGAGCCGCCGAACGTGTGCTCGAAGACGTATGGCGGGTCCACCCGCAAGACGGTGTTGCGTTAGGACAGCGCCTCTTCCCCGGCCTCGGCGATGATCGCTTCGACGAGGTCCGGCGGGCCGCTCGTGCGCACGTCGAATCGCCCACCCTCGACTAGCTCGAGCTCCACCTCGCTCGAACCGAACCACTTCCTCAGCCTCTCGGGCCGGGTCATCGCATCCCACACGCGGGCTATATTCCTGTCAAGTTATGAACAGAGCACATTTGCTTCGATAGGCTCGGCTCGGATGCTCGAGCAACGATGCGAACTCCTGCGGTCGCTCCACGTTCCTGGAAGACCGCTGGTCCTGGCGAATGCCTGGGATGCGGCTTCGGCGAAAGCGGTCGTGTCGGCCGGCTTCCCCGTCGTCGCCACCACCAGCGGCGGGGTTGCGGCGGCGCTGGGATACGAGGATCACCAGGGCGCGCCTGCCGAAGAGATGCTGGCGGCGGCATCGCGGATCGTCAGGTCAGTCGACGTTCCCGTCACGGTCGACGCCGAGGCGGGTTACGGGATGGCGCCCGGCGAGCTGGTCGATGCGCTCTTGCGCGTCGGAGCGACCGGGTGCAACCTGGAGGACACCGACCACGCCACCGGCCGCCTCGTCGATGCGAGTCGCCACACGGATTGGCTCGCCGCGGTGCGGAGAGCGGCAGCCGAGCGGAACTACGGACTCGTGATCAATGCCCGGATCGATGTCTTCCTGGCCGACCGCGGCGCGCACCGCCAACGAGAGCTCGTGGACGAGGCGGTCACCCGCGCGGGATCCTATCGGGCGGCGGGAGTCGACTGCGTCTTCCCGATCTTCTTGCACGATGCGCACACCGTCGCTGCATTTGTCGACGCGGTGCAGGGACCGGTCAACATCCTCGCTCTGCCGCAGGCGCCCCCGATCGCTCAACTCGCCGAGCTACGAGTCGCACGGATCAGTTACGGTTCGTTGATCCACCAGCACGCGATGCAAGAGGTCTCCGCTTTCCTCGCGGGCATCGCCCGATAGGCAGCGCGACGAACTCCCGAAGCGCCGTGGCCGCGCCGCTTCATCGATCCGGCGCAGACGCCCCCGCGACGGGGAGGTCACCCGTCACACTCGTGCCGGCTCCTTGCGTCGATCGGACGTGTACCTCCCCACCAACCGCAGAGAGCCTGTCGACGATGCCCTGGAGGCCGGTGCCGTAAGACGTCTCATCGGCTTCGAAACCCATGCCGTCGTCCGCCACCTCGAACCGGAGTCGGCCATCGCCGTCGGAGAGGCGAAGGGTGGCCCGCGATGCCCCTGCGTATTTCGCCACGTTCTGAAGCGCCTCGAGGCACGAAAAGTAAACGGCGGCTTCGACCTCTCGAGGGTAGCGGCCAACGCTCTCCGCTTCGATCGTCACGGGAACCACCGACCTCTTGGCCTGCGACTCCAGCGCGGCGACCAACCCCTTGTCGGCCAGCAGGGGCGGATAGATTCCGCGTGCGAGGTCGCGCAAGTCCTGCAGTGCGTCGCTCGCATCGGCTTGCAGGCTCGTAGCGATCGACTTCGCCTTCTCGGCGTCTCGCTCGATGAGCTGTTCGAGCAGGCGCAGCTTGACTGCGAGCGCGACGATCTGCTGCTGTGCGCCATCGTGGAGGTTCCTCTCGAGCTTCCGCCGCTCCTCATCCTGCGCGGCGACGAGGCGCTGGCGGGAAGCGCGCAACTGCTCGATGTTGTCCATCAGTTGCTCCGTCAGCGCGACGTTTCTCATCACGAGGCCCGCCTGCGCCGCAAGGTCGCGCACCAGCCTCTCCTCGGTCGGGGTGACTGACTCGCCTGGTTTCTTGCTGATCGACAACGCGCCAAGGAGCTCTCCGTGATGGCGGACGGGTTCGATCATCGACGACACCGACGCCGATCCTTCAACATTCGCGGAGATGGGGATCGGAGAAGCCGGCTCCGCGTCCGTTGGCCAGGTAGCCTCCGGCCGGAGATGGTCGCCGATGCGCACCCACACGTCGGCCCGAGCGGCAGCAGTGCCTTCCGCAAGCGCTTGTGCCATCCTCGGGAGCAGCTCGGCGTTCGCATAGGCCTTCCCCAGGCGTTCAGAGAACTCCGAGAGCACTTCGTACGGGGTCGCCCGCTTTCCGTACACCAGCCGGTCGGCCAACCGCTGGGCGCGCCGCCGCACTGGCTGGAACGCGAGCGCGACGACCGCCGCCGCGCCGGCGGACAGGACCGGGTCCACCCGACTCCCCACGAGTGCCCCGACGCCGACGACGATGGCCACGTAGACGGCCGTGATGAAGATCGCCAGCGCCCCGAACAGCAATGCGCGGTTGATCACGATGTCGATATCGAGGAGGCGATAGCGAAGGATGGAGACACCGATCGTGATCGGGATGAGGGCGAACGACACGATCGCCACACCCTGGAAGATCTGCACCCAGAGGGGCGTGGTGCTCCCACTCCATCCGGTCGCCAGCCCGATCGGAATGGCAATCCCGTAGAGGACGGCCACGATTGCGGCTGCTGTCACCAGCCACCTCAACTGAAGCCGTTCGACGCCTGCGGAGCGGCGGAAACGCTGGACCAGGCTGACGAGCGACGCCACGATGCCGATCGGAAGCAGGGCGACCAGGGCAAGAACGAACGGCAGGACCGGGCGGAGCAACTCCAGGCCGAGCGGGTTCTGAAGGCCGGGGACAGCGCTGTTCTCCAGCTTCCCGGGACCGAAGAGGATCGCGAGGAACAACAGGACGAGTCCGATACCGAGGACCCGTGCGAACCTACCCCACCGGGGCGAGGGCAGGTGGCCGCTGGGGAAGAGAAGGATCAGAAACGTGGCCGGGAGAGCGACGATCGGCACCCACATCGGCGATTCGATCGCCGCAATGAGTTTGCCGAGGCGTGGGCCGCCCAGCCCGCCGTGGACCGCGTATCCTGCGTATGAGCCCATCAGCATGTCCAACGCGAACGTCGCTCCCACTCCGCAGATCAGCCAGCTGATGGCGTTTTCCGGGCGCCTGGAGGCGAGGACGTAACCCACGACGGGGAAGGCGACGAATGCGATCGCGAACGGAAGCTCCGACAGCGTCGGCGAGCTCCCCTCATTCGCCAGCTGGGCATCGAGGACCGCGAACAGGATGCCGGCCGCCGTCGCCAGGAGCGTCAGGCCGAGAATGGCGCGTGCCAACAGGAGCAGCCGGGCATGACTGGTGGCCCGCCGATCAATGTCATGAGTCACCATAGCGGCATGTTGACACGCTCCCGCGTGGAGTCCAAGGAGAACGAACCGACCGATGAAGGAGTGAGCGGCAATGCCCCAGCCAGGCGCCGGAAGAATGGCCGGCTACTGAACCGAGCAGACGTGTCGACAAGCCCCAGTTCGGGAAAACCAAGACTATGAGGGCGCACGGGCATGCATCGGCACGGAGAGGCGGCCAGCTTATGGACGTGCGCGTGCCGGCCATTCCGAAGGCGGTGTCGCAGGTCCGACAGGCCCTCGGAGATCTCGATCTGCCGTCTGCCCTGCTGGACGACGCGCGGCTGCTCGCATCCGAGCTCGTCACGAACAGCATCGAACACGCCGGCCTTCGACCCGCGGACCAGGTTCGGATTCGAGCGAGCTGGTCCGGAGCCAGGCTTCGGATCGACGTCGACGATGGCGCCAAAACGGCGGGCCCTCATCTGCTGGCCGGATCGATCAAGCCCGCTCCGGGAGGCGAGTCGGGATGGGGCCTCTACCTGGTCGACCGCCTGGCCAGCCGATGGGGAACGGCGTCGGGGAGGTACTGGTTCGAGCTCGAGGTCGAACAGGAGACGGACCGGAGGAACCCCTAGGTCCTGAGGTCTTCCTGGACGGCCACGTCGGCCGGCGTGCCTTCCCTCTTGGCCACGACCGCGAAGCGGTCGGTCTCGTAGACCACACGCTCCATGTCTGCCAGCACGTGGTCTCGCGTCACCGCGAACTGCCGAGGGTCGCTTCGGATCTGCTCGTACTCGGCGGTGGTGATCGCGATCAGGCGGTCGCACGTCTCCTGGCCACACTCGCACACCATGCGGACATACCCATCCGGTGACTCTGTGCTGTGGGCCTCTTCGAGCTGCTCGTTGATCTCCCTGGAGGTCGACTCATTCCGGGCGACGCGCTCCTCGCGACCGCTCATGGTTCCAATTATGGGCATCACCCGGGGCGGGCGCATTTCACTTCGCTTGACTCTGTGCGCCCTACGACGGGCCGGCTGCCCTCGCCAGCCGTGCCGCTTCTCCCACGCCCCGGCTCCAGGGATCACCGTGCCCAGGCAGGATCACATCCGCTGGGATCCCATCCAGGAGGTCGATCGACCGAAGTGCCTGCGGGGTGTCGCGATTGAGCCCCGAGGGCATGATCTGCGGCCCGGATCGTCCTGTGAGTGGGTTCCACGTCACCAGGGTGTCGCCGGACAGAAGGACCCGACGCTCCTCGAGGAACAGGGCTGCACTCCCGGGCGTATGTCCCGGGGCGTGAACGGCTCGGGGGTTCCCGGGGACGTCCACCCTCTCGCCGTCAGCGAACGTCGACACCTCATGAACTGGCACGATCCGCCCGGCACCTCGGCGGAGAAGCGAGAACAGGGTGCGATAGAACTCTGGCCGAAGCAGGTACGAGGTGGCCTTGCCGTCGTTCTTGCCGGGCTTCCCGCCCTTGGCCACCTGGGCGTCGGCCCCGTGGATCCAGATGTTCGCACCGGCGGCTGTGCGAGCATGCTCGGCGAAGCCCGTGTGATCCGAATGAGCATGTGTGAGCAGCACCGCCTCGAGGTCGCTCATCTGCCGGCCCAGACCGGAGAGAGCGCTCACCAGCAGGTTCCAGTCGCGGGGGGCGCCCGCGTCGACCAGCATGAGCTTTCCCCCATCCTCGAGCAGGTAGAAGTTCACCACGCCCTGCGTCAGCCGATGGATACCCTGCGCCACTTCCATGTGTGCTTCCTCGAGCCAGACAATACCTGAGAGGGGGGAAGGGGTCTGTTTGTGGCGTTGCATTTGCCGGTGTACGGTCGGCTCCTCGCTCGTGCGCCGGTCCGGAAAGGAAGGGGTGAGCACGATGGTGGCTGCGCAGGGTCATCACCAACACGAGGCCTTGAAGCACCGGCACAAGCATTATCACGTCACGCACTATCTGCATCAGGGAGAGAACTGGGGCCATCTGCTGTCCACCCACAGCCACGAACACAATCATCCTGCCCTCGAGCACGTGCACATACCCCACCGGGACGTGGACAAGGAACACCGGAGGGAAGCGCACGTCCACGACCACGCCAGGCCCGCGGAGTCTCCTGGGTAACGGGGTGAGCAACAGAGGCCAGCCCGTCGCTCGAATGAGTCGCGGCAGCCACGGGCGAGGCTCCTACAGGATCCGGTGGATCGTCGACGGGATGAACGTGATCGGCTCGCGTCCGGACCGGTGGTGGAACGACCCGGACCGAGCCGTTCGAAGGCTCATCGAGGAACTCGACCGGTATGGGTCGGAGACGGGCGAAGAGATCACTGTCGTTTTCGACCGTCGCCCCCCTGATGTCGAGCCGGGACGCCACGGGTCAGCCATCGTGGCCTTCGCCTCCTGGCGGGGGCGAAATGCCGCCGACCACGAAATCGAACGGATGGTTGCCGCGGATCCGGCTCTCGAATCTCTCACGGTCGTCACTTCTGATGCGCGCCTCGGGGAGCAGATCCGGGCTCTTGGGGCCAAGGTGAGATCCTCCGGATCTTTCCGGCGCCGTTTGGATGAAGTTCTCGGCTGACCGTCCGGGAACCTGTCCGCCGGCCTGGTCAACACCACCGCACAGGTCGGAGGCGCACTCGGCCTGGCCGTGCTCGCCACCCTCTCCTCGACGCGCACAAGCGAAGCTCTTTGGGGGATCACCCTAGCCCCTCAGACGAGCTGGTCCAGTGCTGCCCGGAGGCCCCCCAGCTCGGACAGTCGTTCGACCGGCTCGTTGCTGTAGACGAACCGGAGGAACCGAGGCGACACGTGCTCACCCCATGTGGTCATGGGGTCGCGGCGACGGCGTCAGCCCGTTGAAGTTCGCCGCTCTCATGCCGGAGCGGGACCAGGCGAGGGACGGCACCGACGATGCGAACTCGATTGATTCCAGCGTAGGTCGGAGCCCGGGATTCCTGCCGTCTACTGGGTTCTCATGCCCTCCCCTTCCTCCGGGCGAGCCTCGCCCTCAAACCCTGGCGGCGGTGGGCGACCGGTGCGGCCTCGCTCAGCCTCGATCAGACCTAGGTCCGAACCCCCATTGCGCATAGGATGCGTTCGTGACGCGCTTCCACGAGGGACCGGATCGTCTCAGCACCGCCAGCCACGAGGGAGGGGAGCTCACGATGGGAGAGGTGCTCGGCGGAGGTGGCTAGGGCAGGAAAAGACACGGGGGATGCAACGGCCCTGGTGAAGAGGCTGCCCCGGAAGCCATACGAACAGGAGCTGCTCCGCCTTCAGGAAGAGCTTGTAAAGATGGCCGAGTGGATCCGCGACACCGGCGCCCGAGTCGTGGTCATCTTCGAGGGGAGGGATGCGGCGGGCAAGGGGGGCGCCATCAAGCGGATCACTGAATTCCTCAATCCTCGGGTCGTGCGCATCGTGGCCTTGCCTATTCCCACCGAGCGGGAGAAGACAGAGTGGTACTTCCAGCGCTACGTCGCCCAGCTGCCGGCGGCGGGCGAGATGGTCTTGTTCGACCGGAGCTGGTACAACCGGGCCGGCGTCGAGAGGGTTCTAGGCTTCTGCACCC
>WNFU01000480.1_pt1 | contig 55229 bp, 46 predicted proteins | sample 5400121 | NCBI WGS metagenome assembly WNFU01 (sample SAMN13153360, study PRJNA577476) | soil metagenome | isolation source: 100 cm soil or saprolite under grassland replicate 1 | place: USA:California | collected 2016-06-15 | reverse complement strand
CGGAGGCGTCCATGATCTCGAACCCCTCGGCGAAGGACTGCATCATCCCGTACTCGATCCCGTTGTGGACCATCTTCACGAAGTGCCCGGCGCCCGAGGCGCCGACGTGGGCGTAGCCGCCCTCCTCGGTGAGGGACTGCAGCGCAGGCTCGATGCACCGGAACGCCTCGGCCTCTCCGCCGACCATGACGCAGTAGCCACCCTCCAGGCCCCAGACACCGCCCGAGACGCCCGCGTCGAGGAAGGAGACTCCCCGCTCCTTCGCGGCGGCGGCCCGGCGCTGGGAGTCCCGGAAGTTGGAGTTGCCGCCGTCCACGAGCACGTCGCCGTCCTCGAGGAGCGGGAGCAGGGTCTCCACCGCATGCTCGGTGGGAGCGCCTGCCGGGATCATCAGCCAGATCACCCGGGGTTGCTCGAGCTTCTCGGCCAGCTCGACGAGCGAGTTGGCCGTACGCTCGGGCGCGGTGCGCGCGTACGTCTCCACGGTGTGGTCGTGGCGGCGTAGCCGCTCGGTCATGTTGCCGCCCATGCGGCCAAGTCCCACCATCCCGAGTTTCATGACGTGTCGTCCTCCAGTCGCACGCGCGCGACCGGGCGGCCGCGCTCTCTCAGTGCCTCGTAGTCTCCCGCGGCCTGGGCGCGGATGAGCCGGCCGAACCCGAACTTCCGTCCCGGAATCGAGACGTCGCGGCCCGGATCGTCCACGACCTGAAGGAACAGGCCCGTCGGCGGCCCGCCCTTGTGCAGCTGGCCCGTCGAGTGCAGGTAGCGTGGCCCGAGCCCCTGCGTGACCACGCAGCCGGTGGCGCGCGCTCGCGCGACGATGGGCTCGAGCTCGGCTTCTCTCGCCGGATCGACGAAGGCCTGCACGGCGACGTAGCTCCCCGGGCGCGCCTGCGCGAGCAGCTCCTCGACCGAGCCCTCGGGCTCCAGCGCGATGGCGCCGCTCCGGTCGAGGATCGCCTGCGTGCGGTCTTTCGCCTCCTGCACGTTGGGCTGGGTGAAGGGATTGATCTCGAGCATGGAGCCGACCACGGCGGTGGCGAACTCCCAGCGGAAGAACTCTGCGCCCAGCTCGTACGGATCGTCGAGCGTGACGTCGACCCACTGCCGGTCGGCGCCCTCGAGAGCCTCGCCCGGGGCGGGCACCAGCCCCTTCCCGTCCTTGCCGGTCGATTCCGCGACCAGCTGCTCCAGCCAGAGACCGAAGCCGACGGGGTTCGGGACGACGACCTTGTCGCGACCCTCGCGCCAGCCCGCGCCCAGCTGAAGGCCGAGCTCGAGACCCGGATTGTCGTCGGCGCGCTTGCAGGCCGCGAGCGCGCTTTCCGCACGCTCCAGGAGGCTGCCCACGTCGATTCCGGCGAGGGCGGCGGGGACGAGGCCGAAGGCGGTGAGCGCCGAGTAGCGGCCTCCCACGGTCGGCTCCCCCGCGAGGACGCGCACGCCGCGCGTCGTCGCAAGCTTCTCCAACGGCGAGCCCGGGTCGGTGACGACGACGAAGCGCTCGGGCTTGCGGCCGGCACGCTCCCAGAGGTAGTCGAAGTGGCAGCGGGTCTCGAGCGTGCTGCCCGACTTGGAAGAGACGACGAAGAGCGCGCCCTCCGGGTCGAGGCGTCGGATTGCGGCCGGATGCGTCGTGTCGAGTACCTCGAGCGGCGCGTCGAACGCGCGCCCGAGGACGAGGGGGGCGAGGCTCGACCCGCCCATACCCGCGACCACCACCCGCTCGAAGTCGTAGGCAATTCTGAGCGAGTCCAGCTCGCTCACGCGTTCCCGCATCCGCAGAGGCTCGTCGAGCCACCCGAGCCATTGCGCCTCGTCGTGCCCGGTCCAGACGGTCGGGTCGCGCTCCCAGATCCGTTCGACCAGCTCCGCCGGGGCGACGCCGTCCGGCACGGCTACGCGGACACGAGCTCGCCGCGCTTGGAACGGATCCCGTCGAGCAGCTCACGGAACGAGTCGGCGAACTTCTGCACGCCCTCTTCCTCGAGCGTCGCGGTGACGTCGTCGTAGTCGATGCCGGCCGCTGCGAGCTGGTCCAGCAGCTCCCGCGCCTGCTCCACGTCGCGCTCGAGCGTCAGCTCCACCCGGCCGTGGTCCTGGAAGGCCCGGATCGTCTCCTCGGGCATGGTGTTCACGGTCTCGGCTCCGATCAGGCCCTCGACGTAGAGCACGTCGCGGTAGTCCGGATTCTTCGTCGAGGTCGAGGCCCAGAGGCACCACTGCTTCGAGGCCCCGCGGGCCGCGAGCAGATCCCAGCGATCCCCCGAGAAGACCTCCAGCCAGTTCTGGTAGGCGAGCTTGGCGTTCGCCACCGCGAGCTTGCCCTTGAGAGCGTCGTGGCCGCCGATCTCGTCGAGGCGCTTGTCGGCCTCGGTGTCGACGCGCGACACGAAGAAGCTCGCGACCGAGCTCACCCCGGAGGGATCGCCGCCCGCGTCCACCAGCCGCTCGAGCCCGCGGAGGTAGGCCTCCATGACCTCACGGTGGCGCTCCAGCGAGAAGATGAGCGTGACGTTGATCGAGCGGCCCGCCGCGATCATCTCCTCGATCGCGGGTAGCCCGTCCCTGGTCGCGGGGATCTTCACGTATAGGTTCGGGCGCTCGATCAGCCCGTGCAGCCGCCTCGCCTCCTCGATCGTGGCCTCGGTCTCGTAAGCCAACGTGGGGTCGACCTCGATCGAGACGTAGCCCTTCAAGCCCTGTCCGCCGTCCCAGACCGAGCGCATCAGATCGCAGGCATCGCCGACGTCCTTTGAGGCGAGGGCGATGAAGATCTCCTTCGCGTCCTCCTCGGAGACGAGCCCGCGGAGCTGCTCGTCGTAGGCATCACCCTCCGAGAGCGCCTTCTGGAAGATGGTCGGGTTCGAGGTCACGCCGCAGACGGCGTCCTCCTCCATCATCCGCGCGAGCTGGCCGCTCCGCAGCAGATCTCGCGAGAGGAAGTCGATCCAGACGCTCTGGCCGAGCATCGACAGCTGGTGGAGGCGGGACTGATTCATGTGTGTGCTTCCGTCCTTTCCCTGCTCGCCTACGACTCAACGTTACCTGGCGGGAGGCCCGTAGAATGGCCTGTTCATGGACGACCTCAAGCTTTGGCAGGAGCTGGGCCAGCAGTTTCGCGTCGACTCCGTCTGCTGCGCTGCCCAGGCGAAGTCCGGTCACCCCACCTCGGGCATGTCGGCCGCCGACCTAATGGCCGTCCTGACCGCCAAGTACCTGCGCTACGACTTCGACGATCCCTCGGCGGCTGCGAACGACCGCCTGATCTTCTCCAAGGGCCATGCCTCCACCCTGCTCTACGCGATCTTCCGCGCCGCGGGGGCGATCGACGAGGAGGAGCTCCTCACCTACCGCAGCTTCGGCAGCCGGCTCGAGGGCCATCCCACCCCGATCCTGCCGTGGGTGGACGTCGCCACCGGCTCGCTCGGCCAGGGGCTGCCGATCGGCGTGGGCATGGCGATCTGCGGCAAGTACCTTGACCGTCTGCCCTCCCGCGTCTGGATCCTGTGCGGCGACAGCGAGATGGCCGAGGGCTCCATGTGGGAGGCCTTCGAGCACGCAGCGCACTACCAGCTCGACAACCTCGTGGCCATCCTGGACGTCAACCGGCTCGGCCAGCGGGGCGAGACGATGGTGGGCTGGGACGTCGACCGCCACGCCGCGCGCGCGAGGGCGTTCGGCTGGCATGCGATCGAGATCGACGGGCACGACGTCGAGGAGATCGACCGCGCGTACGCCCAGGCGCTGGAGACGGACGGGCAGCCGACGATCGTCGTCGCGCGGACGGTGAAGGGGAAGGGAGTGGCTGCGGTCGAGAACCAGAACGGCTGGCACGGAAAGCCACTCGACGATCCGGACGCGGCGATCGAGGAGCTCGGCGGGTTGCGCTCGATCACCATCCAGGTGGCCAAGCCGGAGCCTGCCGAGCCGCATCGCTTCGCGGAGGGCGAGCTCGAGCTCCCGAGCTACGAGGTCGGCGAGGAGGTGGCGACGCGCAAGGCGTACGGCGACGCGCTCGCCGCCGTCGGCTCGGCACACGGCGACGTCGTTGGGCTCGACGGTGAGGTCTCCAACTCGACCATGGCAGAAGCGTTCGCAAAGGCCCACCCCGAGCGCTACTTCGAGATGTACATCGCCGAGCAACAGATGATGGCCGCCGCCGTGGGCATCGCCAAGCGCGGCTGGCGCCCCTTCGCGTCCAGCTTCGCGGCCTTTCACACGCGCGCCTTCGACTTCGTGCGCATGGCCGCGATCAGCAGAGCATCCCTCCGCCTGTGCGGCTCACACGCCGGGGTCTCGATCGGCGAGGACGGGCCCTCCCAGATGGGGCTCGAGGATCTCGCCTGCTACCGCGCCGTCCACGGCTCGGCCGTTCTCCACCCCTGCGACGCCAACCAGACGGCGAAGCTGGTGGCGGCCATGGCCGGACGGGAGGGCATCACGTACCTGCGCACGCTGCGGCCCGCGACGCCCGTGATCTACGGCCCCGACGAGGAGTTCGAGATCGGTGGCAGCCGGGTCGTGCGCTCCTCGGACGACGACGCGGTGACGATCGTCGGCTGCGGAATCACGGTGCACGAGGCGCTGGAGGCGGCCGACGGGCTCGCCGCCGAAGGGATCTCAGCACGCGTGATCGACGCCTACTCGGTCAAGCCGATCGACGCGGAGACGCTCGCCGCCGCCGCCGAGCAGACGGGCCGCATCGTCACCGTCGAGGACCACTGGCCCGAGGGCGGGCTCGGCGACGCGGTGCTGGAGGCGCTCGCGGAGCGAGAGGCGGACGCGCGGGTGGTCAAGCTGGCGGTACGGGAGCTGCCGCATTCCGGCAAGCCGGCCGAGTTGCTGGCGGCCGCCGGCATCGACGCCGACGCGATCGCCGACGCCGCGCGCAGGCTCGTCGGTTCCGCCGTCAGGGCCTAACCGCAGTCAAGCCTTAAGGGTACGCGGCGATCGGAGCCCGCTCGCGGATCAGGTCCTTGAGCCGCTCGACGGTCTCGTCCTCGGCGCCCATGGTCAGGGCCCCCCTGATTCGCCCGTTGACGAGGTAGAGGAGCACCGCCTTGCCCTCCTCGAACGAGCCGTCCAGGTGGAGCTCGTCGTGCTCGACGTCGCCGAAATGGCGCACGGAGACCCCGAAGAGCTCCGAGAAGAAGCTCGACACCACGTCGTAGCCGCCCTCCCCCGTCGCGAGGAGCTTGCCGAGCTCTGCACCCTGGTAGTTCGCGTTCGACCAGTGCTCGATGCGCCGCGATCGACCGAAGACCGGGTCGTAGAAGCGCGCCACGTCGCCCACCGCGTAGATCCCGGGCAGCGAGGTCTCGAAGCGCTCGTCGACGACGACGCCGTCGTCCAGCTCGAGCCCGGATCCGTCGAGGAAGCCGACCGTGGGGGTGACTCCGATGCCGACCACGGCGAGGTCGGCGTCACGCTCCTCGCCGTTCCTGGTCACGAGGGACGTGAGTGCGCCGTCGCCGCGGAACTCGGCCACCTCGTCCTCGAACAGGAGCTCGACCCCGTTCCGACGGAACAGGCCGAGGAGGTAGTCCGAGAACGGCGGCGCCGCCAGCGGCCTGAAGAGCTGCGTGCCCCGGTCGACGACGGTCACGGAGACGCCCAGCTGGGTGAGCGAGGCGGCAACCTCCAGCCCGATGAACGCGGTGCCGACGGCGACCGCGCGTTTCGCATTCCGCGCGCGCGCGCGAATCGCGGTCGAGTTGGCGAGCGTGCGCAGCGTGAAGACGCCTTCGAGGTCGGAGCCGGGTGCAGACGGCCTGCGCGGAGTGGCGCCGCTGGCGATCACGAGGCGGTCGAAGGCCAGGCGCTCCCCGCCCTCGAGCTCGAGCTCCCGTGAGCCCGTGTCGACGCTCCTGACCACGGTCTCGAGCCGGAGGTCGACGCCGCTCTCGGCATAGAAGCCCTCTTCCTCCACGTGCGTCCCGTCCGCCTCGATCTCTCCGCGCAGGTAGCGCTTGGAGAGCGGGGGCCGGTGGTAGGGAATCGAAGAGTCCGCAGAGATCACGACCAGCGCGTCCTCACCGCCGCCCTCGCGGTAGGCCCTGACCAGCCGGGCGGTCGAGAGCCCACCCCCGACGATGGTAAGAGTGCTCACGCTGAGACCTTACGGATTCCGCCTACTCTTGGATCGTGGCGGTCGTGATAGCCAACGATTTGCGCAAGGAGCTGGCCGGCTCCGTGCTCTTCGACGGCGTCTCGTTCGGCGTCGAGCGCAAGGACCGCGTCGCGCTCGCCGGGCCGAACGGCGCCGGCAAGACGACCTTGCTGCGCATCCTGGCGGGCGAGACCGAGCTGCACGGAGGCCAGCTCGCACTGGCCAAGGGCACGCGGGTCGCCCTCCACGACCAGCGCCCGCCGCTCGAGCTCGGCCTCAGTCTGCGGGAGTACACGCTCTCCGGCGCCGCCGATCTGGTTGCGCTCGAGGAGGAGCTGCGCCGGCTCGAGCTCGGGATGGCGGAGGGCGCCCACGGCCAGGCGACGCTACGGCGGTACGCGGAGACCCAGGGCCGCCTGGAGCACGCCGGCGGCTACGACTGGCGCGAGCGCGCAAGCTCGACACTCCGCGGCCTCGGCTTCGCCGACGCTGACTTCGACCGACCGCTCGAGACCTTCTCGGGAGGCGAGCTCACGCGTGCATCGCTCGGTCGGGCCCTGGCGGGCGATCCTGATCTGCTCCTGCTCGACGAACCCACCAACCACCTCGACGTCGAGCGGCTGGAATGGCTCGAGGAGACGCTGCGCTCACTGGACACCGCAGTGATCCTGGTCGCCCACGACCGTTGGTTCCTCGAGGCCGTCACCACCGCGGTGCTCGAGCTGGAGGGCGGCCGCTCGATCTTCTTCCCCGGCCCCTGGCATGCCTGGCGGCGTGAGAAGGTGGCGAGGGCACTCGAGGCGACAAAGGCGGTGGCCCGCTACCAGGCGGACATCGCCCGGCTCGAGCGGTTCGTGACCCGCTTCCGCTATAAGAAGAGCAAGGCCAAGCAGGCGCAGGCGAAGCTAACCCAGATCGGACGGCTCGAGCAGGAGCGCGCCTCGGCCGCCGGCCGGCTCGCGGACGTCACGCGCAGGCGCCGGACGCTCGGCTTCGAGTTCCTCGACCCGCCGCGTTCCGGCCGCACGGTGGTGGAGGCCGAGGATCTCGAAGTGCGTGCGGGCAGCCGCGTCCTGATGCGAGACGCCTCGTTCGCGATCGACCGCGGCGAGCACGTGGCGCTGGTCGGCCCTAACGGCTCCGGCAAGACGACGCTGCTCGAGACGCTCCTCCGACGTCCGCTCGGGCACGGGGTGGTGCCCGGGTACTTCTCGCAACAGGAGGTCGAGCTCGACACGACCAAGACCGCGCTCCAGTGCGTGCAGGCCGCGACGGAGCTCGACCGGCCGCGGGCGCAGTCGCTGCTCGGGCGCTTTCTCTTCTCCGGCTGGGAGGCGCACGAGAAGCCAGTCTCCGTCCTCTCCGGCGGCGAGCGGCGGCGTCTCGCACTGGCGATCGTCGTCGCCTCCGGGGCGAACTTCCTGCTGCTGGACGAGCCGACGAACCACCTCGACCTGGAGAGCCGCGAGGCACTCGAAGCGGCGTTGGAGGCCTTCCCGGGCACGCTGCTGCTCGTCTCGCACGACCGCGCCCTGCTCGACGCCGTCGCGGAGCGGACGCTAGCCATCGAGGACGAGACGCTGCGCTCCTACGACGGCGGCTGGGCCGACCTGGTGCGTGCGCGGTCCGAAAGAGACATGTCCCGGGGCCAGGCCCCCGGACCGGTCCAGAAGAGCCGCTTCGAGGCACCGACGGCTCCGCCGCCCGCCCGCCGGCCGCCCGAGCTCGACCAGGTCGAGGCCGAAATCGAGGCCAAGGAGGAGGCCCTCTCCGAGCTCGAGCGCCGGCTTGCCGAGGATTGGGGCAACGTCGATCTCGTCGCCGCGCACCGGGCGACGCGCGACCAGTTGACCCACCTCTTCGAGCGCTGGGAAGCGCTATTCGAGCAGGCCCAGGCTTGAGGCGCTCGCCGCGACCGATTAGCCTCACCAACCGAGGATGGCCACCGCGAGGGTCGACGGCGTGGAGCTGTACTACGAGCTCGCCGGCACAGGGCCGCCGCTCGTGCTCGTACACGGCTCCTGGGTCGATCATCGCAGCTGGGACGCGGTCACCCCGGGCTTGGCCGAGTCCTTCCAGGTCCTCCGCTACGACCGCCGCGGTCACAGCCGGAGCGAGCGCCCGCAGGGGCAGGGCAGCATTCGCGAGGACGTTGCCGATCTCGCCGCGCTTATCGAGCACGCCGATCTCGCGCCCGCCTACGTCGCAGGCAACTCCTGGGGCGCCTCGATCACACTGCGCTTAGCCGGCGAGCGGCCTGAGCTCCTCCGCGGCCTGATCGCACATGAGCCACCGTTGCTCGCACTGCTCTCCGACGACCTTGCCAGCCGGAAGCTGCTCGAGGAGGCGAGCGTGCGCATCGCCGCGGTCGTCGAGCTGCTCGAGGCCGGCGACCACGAGGAGGGGGCCAGGCGCTTCGTCGAGACGGTCGCGCTAGGCCCGGAAGCCTGGGATCAGCTGCCCCCCGGGCTCAGGGAGGCGTTCGTGTTCAACGCACCGACGTACCTTGACGAGTGTCGGGATCCGGAGCAGCTGACGATCGATATGCGGCTGCTGGCGAGCTTCCCCCACCCGGCCCAGCTGTCCAACGGCAGCGAGAGCCCGCCGTTCTTCCCTCGAGTCGTGAAGCTGGTCGCCGCCGCCCTGCCTCGAGGTCGCCACCTGACGTTCTCGGGCGCGGGTCATGTCCCCCAGCTCTCGCACCCGGACGCATACGTCGAGAGCGTGCGGGCGTTCGCCGCATGATCGAGCCGAACGAGATCGTACGCGAGGTGGAATCGGGCGAGCGCGAGGCACGGCCTGGAAGACCGCCTCGAGCGCGGCATCGAGGTCACCGTCGGCATGCAGGCGATGAAGGCACTCGACCAGCTCCAGCCCGTCGAGGGAATGGGGCCGGTCGGGCGAGCTTCGGCTCGTGCCGGATCTCGAGACATTCCGACAGTCGTCGACGAACCTGGAGCTCAAGACCGCCGACGACGCCACCTGGCTTTACCGCCTCATGACGCTTCAGCCAGGTGACGCGAGCGCTTGAACAGGTACATCGCCCGATCTGCGGCCGCCAGCACCGCGGTCGGCGTCGGGTAGCGGGCACCAGCAACGGCGATGCCGACACTCGCCCCGCCGGGCAGGCCTGGAGGCCAAACGCTCCTGACCGCAGCCGCCAGCTTATCGGCAATGCGGCCCGCCTCTTCTTCCGTCATGCCTCGAAGAAGGAGCGCGAACTCGTCCCCACCGAGCCGGGCAACGAGATCCGTACGTCGCACGGAGCTTTCGAGAGCACGGGCGACTCGACACAGCAGCTGGTCTCCAGCTTCATGCCCGAGACTGTCGTTCACACCCTTGAATTCGTCCAGATCGACGAGGAAAACCAGCCCGCCTCCGGGATTCTGGGCGCTCAGCAGACGGTCCAGTTCACGTTCAAACCTCCGCCTGTTGCAAAGGCCGGTGAGGCTGTCGCGGCTCGCAAGCTCGCTCAATCCGCGCTCCCTCCTCCTCCGCTCGGTGATGTCCTGGAGTGCAACGAGGATGCCGACCACACGGTCGTCCGCACCGAGGATCGGAATCATCTCTATGGAGTGGTCGCGGTCTGCGGAAGGAATCTGCAGCCGGGAGCGCTTCCCCTCGACCGCCGCAGCGAGCGCAGGGTCGAGGACTGCCCCTATTTCAGCAGGCAGTGCGTCCCTCAGCCGGCGACCGGTGAGGGTGGCAGGCTCGAGCCCGACAGCCGTGAGGCCAGGCCCAGCGGCGAATTCGGTACGCAGCGAGCGATCGAGGACCACCACCGCGGAATCCGGAAAGTGGTCCAGCGCGAGCCGGTAGAGACCTAGATGCCGCTCGGCGTCTCGGGTGCGCGCCCACAACCTCACGACCACCACCACGAGAACGAGAAGAGCGCCGGCAGCAACCCCGAGCACGACTGGCATCGTGCCTCCCATCGGCAACCATGGCCTCCCTCTTTAGGGGGATAGACTCGTCCGACATGAGCACAACGCGGGATCTTCTGCGTTTGATCGACCTGCCGCCTGGCGACCTGAACGATCTGCCGACCTCACAGAAGCGCTTCCCGGACGGGGCGCAGTACCGGGTGGAGATCCCCAGCACCGAAGGCCCGCGTTGTCTCCAGGCCGTGCTCGAGGAGGCCGACCGGCTCGGCGTCCTCGTCCACCGTGTGTCTCAGGGCTCCGGCGTCTTCCTGCACACAGACGAGGAGCTCGACGAGATTGCGCAGGCGGCGGCCGAGACGCGGGTCGAGGTCAGCCTCTTCACCCGCCCGAACGCGGCTTGGGGGACGTCCGCCATGGCCCGCTCGCCCGCCGGAGGCGCACTAGCGCCGGCAGCCTACGGCCAGGAGCAGGTCGTGGCCTGTCTCGACGATGCACGGCGAGCGGCGGAACACGGCTTCCGCTCGGTGTTGATCGCGGATCTCGGAGTCCTCGCTGCCTTCACGGCGCTGAAGCGGGCTGGAGGGCTGCCGGAGGACATGCAGGCCAAGATCTCGGTCATGCTGCCCGCCGCGAACCCCCCGGCGGCACGCGCCCTCGTCGACCTCGGGGCCTCGACCATCAACCTTCCGACCGACCTCTCGCTCGCGCAAATCGCAGCGATCCGTGCAGCCGTGGACTGCCCGCTCGACGTCTACGTGGAGGCGCCCGACAACCTCGGAGGCTTCGTCCGCCTGCACGAGCTCCCCGAGCTGATTCGCGTCGGTGCGCCGGTGTACGTGAAGTTCGGCCTGCGCAACGCGCCCGATGTCTATCCGGCCGGGTCGCATCTCGAGGCGACGACGGTTGCGCTGTCGCGCGAGCGGGTGCGCAGAGCCCGGCTCGGGCTCGACCTCCTCGAGCGCTCCGGCTACGCGCCGGTTACGTCGGAGCGCGGCGCGGAGGGACTGGCGGTGCCGGTCCCCCGGGTCGCCGTCGCACGCTAGAGCTTCGTCGCGGAAGTCCTTTTGATGCTCAGGCGCTTTGTAGCCGCCCGGGGCGCGAGCTGATTTTTGGGACGGAACACTAATCGTCTTCGCCGAAGGTGGCGATCAGGGCCTCGGCCACCACCTTCAGCGGACGCCCCGAGATCTGGCTCGCGCGCCGCAGCCGCTCGAAGGCCTCCTGCTCGCCGATCTGCTCCTTCGCCATCAGGAGGCCTTTCGCACGCTCGATCGACTTGCGGGCGGCGAGAGCCTCCGAGAGCGACTCGACCTCCTCGCGGAGCGCGAGCAGCTCCTCGTGGCGCGCACGGGCGGCGTGGATCGCGGGCAGCAGGTCCTGTTCACGAAACGGCTTGACGAGGTAACCGAAGACACCGGCCTCAACGGCCCGGGAGACGAGCTCGTCCTGGCCGTAGGCGGTCAGCATCACGATCGGGATCTGGCGCTCGTCCAGGATGCGGCGCGCCGCCTCGATGCCGTCGAGATGCGGCATCTTGACGTCCAGGATGACGAGGTCGGGCTCCGCGGAGCGGGCGATCTCGATCGCCTCGAGGCCGTCACGCGCCTCCCCGCAGACCTCGTAGCCGGCGCGCTCCAAGAGCTCGCGCAGGTCGAGGCGGATGATGGTCTCGTCTTCCGCGATGAGGATTCTCACGCTCCGGGCCGCCTCTTGCTCACTTTCGCCACAGCCGCATCACCCATGCGTGACTGAATTCCCACTAGGCTTGAACTGGGAGGAGGCATGGGGTGGCCCCCTGGTCGGTGGCTCTCACGCGGGAAACGCGACCTCAGCACGTAGGCCCCCGTCGTTGGTCAGCGTCAACGTCCCACCCAGCTCGTCGCGGACAAGGGCGCGCACGATCGAGAGGCCCGTGCCTTCCGGCGGCTCTGCATCGACCCCTCCGCCGTCGTCGGCAATGGCGAGCACGACCTCGCCGTCCCTCCTGCCCAGCTCGACGCGAACGCACCGACCGCCATGCTCGAGGGCGTTCTGGAAGAGCTCGCTGAACACGAGAGCCATGGCCGTGGCCCTCGAGCCCTGGAGCGAGACTTCCGGTTCGAAATCCGCGTCCACGGTCTTGCCCGCCGCGAGCCCCTGGACCAGCATCGCCCGCAGCCTCTCGAGCAGCTCGCCGAGATCGACGTCGTCGTCGCGTCGCTCGGTTAGCACCTCGTGCACGGCCGCGATCGCGAGTATCCGCCCGACCGAGTCGTCGAGCGCCTTCCTCGGGTCGACACTCTCCGGGCCCCGGGCCTGTAGGCGCAGGAGCGAGGCCACCGTCTGCAGGTTGTTCTTGACTCGGTGGTGGATCTCCTGGGCCAGTACCCCGCGCATGACGGCGCGGCCGTGCTCGAGCGCGACAGCGGCATGGTGCGCGATCGAGGCCAGGAGCTGGCGCTCATCCTCCGAGAAGGGCGTGTCGCGGTCGCAGACCAGCTCTCCGATCTGGCGGCGCTTCCAGCGCAGGGGCATGCGCACGACATGCACTCCCGGCCTACCCTCGGGCCAGGCGATCTTCCCGTCCTCGAGCACAAGCGCGGCGCCGGTGGCCCCGACCGCCTCCAGGGTCGTCTTGACGATGGCCTCGAGCGACTCCTCGAGATAGAGCGACTCGGAGACGGCCTCGGTGATCCGCGCCAGCGCTTCCAGCTCCCCGACACGCCGCTGCGCCTGGGAGTACAACTTCGCGTGCTCGATCGAGAACGCCACCTGTGCGGCGATGGCCGACAGCAGGTCGATCTCGCCCTTCGTGAACGCGCGCGGGCTGCGGGTGCGGACATTGAGCGCGCCTTCCAGGCGCTCGCGGGCCAGGATCGGGACGGCGAGGATCGACTCGTACTCCTCCTCCGGCAAATTGGGGAACGACTTGAAACGTGGGTCGAGGTGCGCCTGCGCGGCGATCATGATCGGGACGCGCTCGCGGGCGGCAGCCCCGGTGATGCCCTCTCCGGGGCGCAGACGCGGCCACCTCGTCGGCTCCTCCACCCGGGTCCCGTGGGTCGCCCGCAGCACGAGCTCGCCGGCACGCTCGTCGTACAGGTAGACGAAACAGGCGTCCGCTCCGACCGCGTCGGCGACCTTGCTGGCCACGAGCGTGAGGACCTCTTCGAGATCCAGCGTCGAGTTGACGGCCGCGATCGTCTCGGTCAGGAGGCGCAGGTGTCGTGCCGACTCGTCCACGCGGCCGATTGTAGGGGCGAGGCGCGCCCAAGCCCCGCCGATCGCCCGCTTACAAAAGCTTTACCCGAGGGGAGGTATTTTCATCACGGACAGGGAATACGGTCTGCGCAGATGAGCTCGTTCGCCATCGACCTCGCCTCGACCTCCGGCTTTCTCGTCGCCGACGTCCGAGGGCGACTGGTGGGACGCGTCGAGTGCGCGATGTACGGCACCGCGCCCGACGAGCCCGACGCGCTGGCCGTCCGAACGCGGTCCTTCCTCAGCCGGCGCAGGCTCGTCCCGGCCGAGGCGATCGCCGACATCGACGGCTCGAGCGGCGTGATCGGTCTGCGCGTCGAGCGCGACGACATCCGCACCTTCTTCTAGACCGAAGCGACTGGTCACCGGCGAGCGCGAAGGGGCGTGTCTCGCCACACCGTCGCAGATCCGGTTTCCGCCGCCGGAAATCCGAAGCGTAAGCTCATCGGATTCCGGCGGATCTACGACCACGAGCTGCCAGAAGCAGCTCGCAGTCGGCCGTCAGTCTGCCCCGTAGCCGCAGGCAACGGGGCGTGACCTCCATGTTAGACCACGCCCGTTGGGGCTCCAAGGACGCTCGCGGTGCTGCTCAGAGGGCGGCCAGGTAGCGGTCCACCTCCCACTCCGTCAGCTGCACCCGGTACTCGTCCCACACCTTCAACGCGGGGGAACCCCATGGTTCCCCCGCGAACCCCCTCCTTCTCCCTCATCGTCCCCCCTCCGCTCAGAGGGCGGCCAGGTAGCGGTCGACCTCCCACTCCGTCAGCTGCACCCGGTCCTCGTCCCACACCTTCAACGCGGGAGAACCCCATGGTTCCCCCGCGAACCCCCTCCTTCTCTCTCATCGTCCCCCCTCCGCTCAGAGGACGGCCAGGTAGCGGTCGACCTCCCACTCCGTCAGCTGCACCCGGTACTCGTCCCACTCCTTGCGCTTGAGCTCGACGTAGCGATCAAAGATGTGCGGCCCCAGCGCCTTGCGGGCGAGCTCGGACTGCGCCAGCTCGTCGATCGCCTCTCCAAGCGTCTCCGGCAGCGAGACGATCCCGCGCTCACGGCGCTGCTCGGCGGTCAGGTGGTAGAGGTTCGTCTCCATCGGGTCGGGCAGCTCGTATCCCCGCTCGATCCCCTCGAGCCCGGCGTGCAGCAGCGCCGCGAAGGTCAGGTAGGGGTTGCAGGCCGGATCCGGACAGCGAATCTCGGCCCGCGTCGCCTGCTCGGACCCCGGCTTGTAGAGCGGGATCCGGATCAGCGCCGAGCGGTTGCGCTGCGACCAGGCCACGTAGACCGGAGCCTCGTAGCCTGGCACGAGCCGCTTGTACGAGTTCACCCACTGGGCGAAGACGGCGGAGATCTCGCGCGCGTGCCGGAGCTGGCCGGCGATGAACGCCTTCCCGGCATCGGAGAGGTGCCAGCCGTCGTCGCCGTCGAAGAAGGCGTTGCGCCCGCCCGTGAAGAGGGACTGGTGCGTGTGCATGCCCGAGCCGTTCTCGCCGAAGATCGGCTTGGGCATGAAGGTCGCGTAGACGCCGTGCTTGGCCGCGATCTCCTTGACCACCAGCCGGTAGGTGAGCACATGGTCGGCCATGTTCAGGGCGTCCGCATACCGCATGTCGATCTCGTGCTGGGACGGGCCCACCTCGTGGTGGGCGTACTCGACCGGGATGCCCATCGACTCGAGCGCGTGGATCGTCTCCTGGCGAAGCTCCGTGGCGGCGTCGAGCGTCGTCTGCGCGAAGTAACCGCCCTCGTCCAGGGTCTCGGCCAAGTCCGGGCTGCGGAAGAGGAAGTACTCGAGCTCGGGGCCGACGTTGAAGGTGTCGAAGCCCAGCTCCCTCATGCGCTCGAGTGCCACACGCAGGACATGGCGGGAGTCCCCGTCGTAGGGCTTGCCGTCAGGCGTGACGACGTCGCAGATCATGCGCGCGACCGTCGAGCGGTCGCCCTCCTTGCGCGGCATTAGCTGGAACGTGGCCGGGTCGGGGATCGCCACCATGTCCGATTCCTCGATCGCGTTGAAGCCCGTGATCGAGGACCCGTCGAAGCCCATGCCGTCGTCGAGTGCGTCGGAGACCTCGCTGGGCGTGACCGCGAAGCTCTTCAGGTGCCCCTCGATGTCCGTGAACCAGAGCAGGAGGAAGTCGACTCCCTCCTCCTTGATGCGCTCGAGCACCCGCGCCCGCGCGGCCGGATCGCTCGTCGCCCTGCTTGCCGTCTCCACCTGAGCCATCGAACCTCCTCCTGATCGCGGAAAGTCCCGCTCGCTTACGCGTGGGACCTTCCGCGAAAACTTGTCTTCAACAACGCTCCCTGCGTCGCCGCCGGAAGTCCGGGGGCGCAAGCCAATCGGACTTTCGGCGGTAGAAAAAGAGCCCCGGACGCGGACTGCGCCCGAGGCTCCGTTGCCTCAGTACGGGCCGGAGTCTACACGGTAGGTTCCGGCGGGTGCGGCCCGGTGAGATCGGAGAGCTCGAGGCCTTTCGCGACTTCTTCGCCGCCGCTCGGCGTCAGCGAGCAGCGCGAGACCGGGTCGGCGCTCGCCTTTCGCGTGCCCACTTCGTCCGATGCCCGCGAGCTCAACCGGATCCTGGGACTGGAGCGGCTCGAGCAGCTGGACGACCTGGGAGCCTTCTTCGAGGGCCGGCGTTTCTGGGTCTCGCTCGACCCCGAGGTGGAGCTGGACGACGCACGCAGAGACCGCGGCCTCACGCCCGACTACCCCTGGCAGAAGTTCGAGCGCAAGCCGGAGCCGGTGGCGACCGAGACGGAGTTGCGGATCGGAGACGCGGACGAGCGTTTCGGGCGGGTCTTCGCGGCAGCCTACGGAATTCCGGCTACCTTCGCGGATTGGCTCGGCCGGCTGGCAGGACGCACGGGCTGGCGCTGTCTCGCCGCGTATGACGACGGCGCGCCGATCGCGACCGGCGCGCTCTTCACCGCCGGCGAGGTCGGCTGGCTCGGCTTCGGCGCCACGCTTCCCTCCCACCGCGGTCGTGGAGCCCAGAGCGCGCTGCTCGCCGCGCGCATCGCCCTGGGCGCCGACCTCGGTCTGCGAGTGCTCGTGACCGAGACGGGGGTGCTGCGCGCCGGCAAGCCCGGCCCGTCGTATCGCAACATCCTCCGCGCGAGCTTCCGCGAGGCCTACGTGCGGCCGAATTACGCCTCGTCCTAGACCGGCGTCGCCGCGACTGAGTCCGTTGCTCGAGCCCAGGTGGGATCAGAGGACCTCCGCCGGCTCCGGCAGCTCCTCGAGTTCCGGCGCGCGACCGTGGTACGCGATCGCGCGCGCGTATAGACCGAGCGCCGGCGCGATCATCGCGGCTCCCGTCGAGAGCGCCGCACGAATGCCCCAGACGTTTCCTACCGCGCCGAGGACCGGCCCGCTCCCGGCCTGACCGATCGCGTTCGCCTGGCCGCTGATCGAGATGACCGTCGCACGGACGGTCGAGTCCGTGATCTGCTCGTTCAACCACGTCGTGTAGAGCGGGCCGGTGAGGTCGCGTGCGAAGAAGACGCCGAGCAACGCGGCGATCGCGAGCCAGGTCGAGCCTGTCAGCGCGAACACCGACATCGCCGCCATCTCCATGAGCGTGAATCCGAAGAGGAAGTGGGTGATGGCATTACGGCCTCCACGCTCGACCCACTCGATCAGATGCCCGAGCGCGACGTAACCGGCGACCATTCCCGTCAGCCAGAAGATGCCGAACCAGATCACCGGATCCAGGTGACCGAGGGCCGGAAGCCCGACATCGCGAAGGAAATGGGCCTCCTTGAGCCGATCGAAGGCCTCGCTCGACATGCCCATGAAGAGCTCGACGCCGACCAGCAGCAGGACGACCGGCTGCGTCCAGGCGAAGCGCGCTCCCCCGACGGCGGTCGCTCGCAGCTCGCCGAGTGCGGAGGCGCGCTCGCCATGCGGCCGGCGCCGGAACCCGGCCTCCGGCATCACCAATATGCAGGCGAGCCCACACGCGAACGTGACGGCGCCTCCGGCCAGGACTCCCGCGCGCAGCGAGAACGTCCCGAGGGCGACCTGCAACGCCAGCCCGACCACCGCGCCGATGTACCCGAACCTCCTTCCACGCAGGAACAGGCTGCCGACGTTCTCGGTGCCGATCTCGTCGCTGATCCAGGCCTGGTACGCGCCACTCGTGAACGTGTACGAAAGACCCCAGAACGCCCAGAGCACGATGATCGCCCACGGCGCGGACACGACGGCGACGAGCATCCAGGCGGCGCCCATGCCGAGGTAGCCGATGATGAGCGACAGCCGACGGCTGTAGGTGTCCGCCACCACGCCCGTGGGCACCTCGAAGAGGAAGACGGCGCCTTCCATCGCGGTTCCCATCAGCACGAGCTGGAGCGGCGAGAGATGCAGCTCGCGGACGAGGTACACCGCCATCACGACCCACGTGGGCCAGCGAAGAAAGAACTCGAGCCCGTAGAAGACAGTCGTCGCGCGAAGGCGCATGGCTGCCCGTCCTACGCTCCGAGTGGCCTGCGCACCATGATCGTCGCCGGAAGCGGGCGTTAGCCGAGCTTCTCGTTCAGCCGCCGCATAGCGAGGTTCCTGTCGTCCTGGCCCGTGACGACGGTGCGATAGCCGAGCTCGCCTGCCCGCGCGAGTTGGGCGCGCTTCAGCGCCTCGGCGATGCCCCGGCGCCGGTGGCTTCGGCGGACGGTGGTGAGGTCGTTGCCGGCCAGACCCGCTTCCCGGTCGCGGTCCTCGAGCGCGGCGAAGCCGACGACCGTCTCGCCGTCGAGCGCGACCAACACGAGCTCCTTGGCCAGCGTCTCGGTCAGCCAGCGATCGTAGGGCATCACCTCTGGCGGATCGGTGGACGGGCTGTCGGCGACGCCCTCGATCCAGATCTCGTGGGCGCCGGGGTAGTGCGGGGGAGCGAGGTCGGCGATCTCGATGCCAGGCGGCGGCGGAGGAGCGTCCTCCTCTCCGAGCTCTCGCTCGAGCTCGACCCCGCGCTCGAACTCGGTGAAGGCGTGGCGCGTCGCGAAGGCGAGCCCGGGAGCGCAGTCCTCCCATACCCAGCCGGCCGCGACCTCCCCGCCGAGTGAGCCCGCATGATCGAGGCAGCGCTCGAGGAGGGACGAGCCGATGCCCTGCCGTCGGCGTTCGGGGACGACCCCGATCTCGACCATCTTCCTCCCGGGAAAGCTGCTCCCGCCCACGAAGCCACAGCCCACCGTCCGACCGTCGTGCTCGGCCAGGAGGTACAACCGCTCAGGCTCGCCGGCCATCCTCTCCCACACGAACTCGGCGGAGATCGCGTCGCGGAGGCTGACGGCACTCCACACCTGCGCGTAGGCGGCGAGGTCTTTGCGGGCTCGGGCCTCGCGGATCATCCCGACCGCTTCAGCTTCCCGTGCCGCTTGGCGTAGACCTCGCCCACGTGGAAGACCCACAGGCCAAGCGGGATCGAAACGACGCCGATGACGAGCAGAGGCCAGATATCGCCCCACACCGCGCCCAGGCCGGCCCCGTCGAGGATCGCCGCCCGGATCCCGCGGAGCGCGTACGTCGCCGGTGAGATCTTCGCGATCGCCTGCATCCAGCCCGGCAGGACGCCGACCGAGTAGTACACGCCCGAGACCACGAGCAACGTCCCCTGGGCGATGAAGCCGAGCTGCATGCCCTTCTCGGGCGAGATCAGGGGCAGCACCGCCGTCATCATCCCGATCCCGAGGAACGACACCGAGGCGACGGCGAGCACGATGAAGGCCGTCGCGAAGTCGGCCTGGCCAAGCGTCAGGTCGAAGAAGGCGGCGATCACGCCGAAGAGGGCCGCGGTCCGTAAGAGGCCGTAGACAACCGCGAACAAGCCCATGCCGAACAGGTGCACGGGCCGCGAGAGCGGGGCCATGAACGTGTACTCGATCGTGCCCTCCCAGCGCTCCCAGGCCACGGTCTCGGTCAGGATCTCGAAGAGGATTCCCAGGTACGACCAGATGACCGCGCCGATCAGGAGCACGGTCGTCTCCCGTCTCACGTCGATGTGCCCGCCCGCTGCCTCGATGCCCTCGGCGATGAAGACGATCGTGAGCGTGTTCGCGACGGTCCAGGCAAACCACGCCACCTCCCAGACGGCGTAGCGCTTGACCAGGTACCAGTTTCGCTCGACGACGCCGGCGAGGCCGATGAGCTCGTGCCGCAAAGTCGCTGCCGCGCCTCTCATGCCCTCACCTCCTCCCGGTCCTGCTCGGCCTCCTCCTCGAAGGAGCGGCCCGTCGCGGAGAAGAACGCCTCTTCGAGCGTCTCCACGCCGTAGCGTTCCTTGATCTCCTCGGCCGGCTCGAGGCAGAGCAAACGGCCCCGATCCAGGATGCCGACGCGCTCGGCGAGGACCTCCGCCTCGGCCAGGTCGTGGGTGCAGAGCAGGATGGTCGTGTCGTGCATGGCCCGCACCTCGCGGATGAAGTCCTGCACCTCGAGCTTGGAGCGGGGGTCCAGTCCCGTCGTCGGCTCGTCGAGCAGGAGCAGCACCGGCGAGGTCAGGAGGGCCCGCGCGAGGGCCACCTTCTGCTGGGTGCCGCGTGACAGGTGCTCCATCGGCTGCGAGCGCCGGCTCGGCGGGAACCCGACCCGGTCCAGGATCTCGGGGATGCGGGCCCGCGTCTCCCTCGGCGTCTGCCCGTAGAAGCGAGCCGCGTACGCGAGGTTCTCGATCGCAGACATCTTCTTGAAGAACGAGGCCTCGACGGAGACCCGGTTCACCAGCCGGCGCACGGCACGGGCCTCCCGGTCGACGTCGTGCCCGAAGACCCGCGCGTTGCCGCCGTCTCCGAGCAGCAGCGTCGCGAGCAGGCGAACGAGCGTCGACTTGCCCGACCCATTCTGGCCCAGCACCGCGACGCACTCGCCGCGGGCGATCTCGAACGACACGGCGTCGAGGGCGGCCACACGCCGCCGGCGGCGGCCGTCACGGCGGGTGAACTCCTTGCGCAGGTTGTGGACTTCGACAGCGATCACGTGCTGCTCCTTCGACTGGTCGGCGGACACGGCGGAACACCCGGAAGAACCGGGCGGCCCGCGGGCATTCAAGACTCAGCCGAGGCGCAACATCGCCGCGGAACCGTAGCAGCCGAGGCGGGGGCCGACAAGAGCGTCTTCAGGCCGAGCGGCGGGCTGCCGATGGAACGCGAGAGCGGCATGTCCTACCGCAGCCTGAGACTCACCGCCTTCCTCGCGCTCGCCTTCTGCCTCGCGGCGGTAGCCGTATCGGGCTACTCGATCTCCCGTTCGCGCAGCCTGGTCGCCGGGGAGCGGCAGGCCCGCAAGGCGGAGCTGGCCCGCCTCAGCCAACAGGTCCAGGCCCTGCAGGGGCGGAACACCGCCCTCTCGGGCCAGGTAGACACCGCCGTGCGCAGGCTCCATCGCAAGGAAGCCGGCATCGCGCCTCTCGCTTCCCGCGTCCTGCGGAGCGTGTTCACCGTGCACACGCCCTACGGCCTCGGTACCGGCTTCGTGGGCTGGCGCGACGGCTCGGACAGCTATGTGATCACGGCGTACCATGTCGTCGCCGATCTCGTCGGCTCGAATGTGACCCTGTCGAGGAAGGGCGGCAGCTGGGCAGGAGAGTTGACAGGAATCGACCCGAAGCACGACCTGGCGCTAATCCGGGTGGACGGGAAGCCCGCCGGGGCGGCCCCGCTTTGGCAGGCGCCCGACACTGCTCCGCCGCGAACCGGTGACGAGCTCCTGCTTCTGGGCAGCCCATACGGCCTTGAGGGAACGGTGACAACGGGAATCGTCAGCCGCGTGACCAAGAAGGCGATCCAGACCGACGCGGCGGCGAACCCGGGCAACTCCGGTGGGCCTGCAATCGACAAGCAGGGCCGGGTGGTCGGGGTGCTGGTCGCCGGCGGCGGCGAGAACCTCAACTTCGCCATGCCGATCAAGCAGGTCTGCGCGTACCTGCGCAGCTGCAAGTAGTTCAGTCGGCGGCCTCGTCGGGAGCGCGCATCCCCGGCAACAGCAGGGTCGAGGCGGCAAGAACGCCCGCCAGCAGGCACGAGCCGACCAGCACCTCCTGCGCGCCCAGAGCGCCGGCAACCGGGCCGGTCGCCGCGAAGGACAGGGGCACGAGGCCGATGGAGAGCAGCCAGTCCACGCTGCGCACGCGGCCCATGAGCGCGCCGGGCACGAGCTTCATCAGGAGCGTGATCCACACGATCTCCCCGAAGGTGATCAGCGCGCTCGAGAAGAACAGGGCCACGGCGGCCTGCCAGTTGGCGGCCGCCACGCCGACACCGGCGAGCGCCGCGCAACCCGAAGCCCAGCCGAGAATCATCCAGGTCACCGGCCGCCGGGGCAGTCCGAGGTGTCCCGTGAGAAGCGCCGCTCCGATCGCGCCGATCCCTCCGGCCGCGTAGACGAGGCCGAGCGCAACCGCTCCCCCGCCCAGGTCGTTCTTGACCACGTAGGGCACGAGCACGTCAAACGGTCCGATCACCAGCAGCACCCAGACCGTCGCCATCAGCAGCGTCCCCCAGATCCACGTCTGGGTGCGTACGTAGGCGAAGCCCTCGCGCAGATCTTCGAAGATGCCGGTATGCCCGACCTCGCGCGGGAGCGGCCGCGACGCGATGGCGAGCAGGGTGAGCACGGCGACGCCGAAGGAGACGGCGTCGAGGGCAAATGCCGTGCCGAACCCGAAGGCGCCGACAAGCACGCCGCCGAACGCCGGGCCGACCAGGGTCATCGCGAGCGGACGCACCAGCTGGCCGAGCGAGTTGGCCTGGACGAGCAGGTCGGGGGCGACGAGCTGGGGAATGAACGCGCCCGAGGCGGGTCCCGAGATCGACCGGCCCGTGCCGACTGCGGCCGAGATCACCCAGATGTGCCACAGCTCGATGCGCCCGGAGTAGGCGAGCACCGCGAGCAGCCCGATGGCAGCTCCGGGGATGGCGGCGCCGACGATCAGGAGCTTCCTCCGGTCCACGCGGTCGGCGAGCGCCCCGCCGACGAGCACGAAGAGGACGAGCGGAATTGTCTGCGCGAGCCCGACGATGGCGAGCGCGGTCGGGGCGTTCGAGAGCGCGTAGACCTGCCACGCGACCGCGACCAGGTAGATCCCGTCCCCGACCATCGAGATCGACTGGCCTAGCCAGTACAGGCGGAAGTCGCGCTCCGAGAGCGGGAGCAGGATGCCTCCGAAACCGCGGCGGTCGACCTGTGCTTGGGCAGCTACCTCGGTCATCCCGCGAGCCTACCCGGCGGTGCTTTTGAAGTGAGCGCTACTCGCCGCGCGCGGCGCGCTCTTCGGCGAGCTTCGCCTTGTGGTACGCGATCCGCTCCTCGAGCTTGCGCCCGATTGCCTCGGAGCGGGCACGCTCCTCAGGCGTCCTCTTCTTCCTCCTCCTCTTCTTCTCCGCCATCATTTTCCTCCAAGAGCGCGAGAATGCGGTCGGTATTCCACCGAATGTCGAAGAGCGCCTCCATGATAGTGCGGACATCTTCTCGATCGAGCAGCGGCTCCCAGGCCACATGAGAACCGTGCCCGCCGCCCGCCGACTGCGCAAGGTGGCCGTTCCAGCCCCGTCTAGCGCACCCAGAGCTGGTCGAAGAGCCATTATTTCTGCCCGCGAATGCAGAGCGCGGCCAGGTCCACACCGTAGATCGGGTGGAACACCTGGCAACCCATTCGTGCAGAGAAGAAGTCGTTCTTCGTCGGGTTGACGTAGGCCGCCCACGGGGCGGCGTTCCGGGCGAGCTCGGCATCGAGCTTCCCGTAGGCGAGGTAGCGTCTCGGCCCCGAGAGCCGCGCCGCGGCAGCGAGCTTCGGCGTGTAGACCGGATCGCGGAACGGCGGAATCGCTCCTCCTCCTCCCGAGCCGAGCACGTAGTTCAGGAAGTCGGCGGGGTCGGGGTAATCGGCGGCCCAGCCGATGACTGCGAGGTCGAACGGCTCGCCTCTCGTGGCAAGCCTTTGGAACAAACTTTGGAACGAAAGCGCCCTGGCCTCGACCGTGATGCCGACTGCCGCCAGGTCCGTCTTCACCACCTGCGCCAGCTGGTTGCAGGGAGGGACGTTACACGTATAGAGAACGGCGGTCCTGCCTCCGCCCGCGAGGAGCCGCTTCGCTCTCACGACGTCCGGAGTGAACGGGTAGATGTGGACGTCCCTGAAACCGGGTATCCCGGGCGGGAGATACTGGTCGGTCGGTCGGCCGGGACCCCCGATCACGTTGATTCCAGCGAGGGCGCGACGGTCGATCGCGTAGTTGACGCCTCGGCGTCGCCGAGCGTCTCGAAACAGCGGCCGCTGCGTGTTCAGCACGAGGAAATTCACGCCCAGAACGGGGTTGACGAAGTACTGCTGCTCGCCCTTCCTCGCAGCGGAGCTCTCCCGCCCATAGCGGGCAGCGAGCCTCGGAGCGTCCGGCGCAGGCACATCGCCGGCGGCATAGTCGGCATCGCCCGCCTCGATCTGAGCGAGCGTCTTGTGCGTGGAGACGCCGACGGTCAGCTCGATGCGCTCGAGGTGGTGGGGACGGCTGCCGGTGTAGCTCGGATTTCGTTCGAGCACGATCCCCTGGCCCGGGACGTACGAGCGAACGGAGTACGGCCCGGCCGAAGGAACGATGCGTACACCCTTCGGGTCGATCGGGGTATCGAGCGGCACAGCGCAGAAGAAGGGCAGCGCGATCCGCGTGATCAGATCGGGCGCCGGCGCCACCAGGCGGATCGTCAGGGTGTTCCCCCGCGCGATGACGCCCGCGACGTGCGGGGCCTTGCCCGACATGTACGCCTGGGCTCCGACGACATCGCGAAGAAAGCCCTGGCCCGGGCCCTTCAGCTTCGGGCTGAGGCTTCGCTCGATCGCGTACCTGAACGTCTGCGCCGTCACGGGCTCGTTGGAGGGCGGCGAGAAGCGAAAACCCGTGCGGATCGAGAAGGTGTACGTCTTGCCGTCGGCCGAGCGCTTCGGCAGCGACCGAGCGACCTCGGGCTCCAGCTGCGAGCCCGCCGGCGGCTGCTTGTCGGGGTAGTTGAGGAGCTTCGCACAGGTCGCGTACAGGAGCTGCCACGAGGTCGGGCCAAAGGCGAGGGCCGGATCCATGAAATCGACATCGTTCTCGGAGGAGACGCGTGCCGTCCCCCCCGGGCTCGCGGCTTCGAGCCCGCCGATCGTCCTCGGCTGGACAGTTGCCCAGACCTGCCCGTCGGCGAAGGCGATCGCCTGCGGGCTTCCGCCCACCTCGATCGTCTTGACGGCCTTGCCGGCGGCAGGATCGATTCGCGTCACCGTGCCGCCGCGGCTGTTTGCTACCCACACAGAGCCCGCGCCAACGGCGACTCCCGCCGGTCCTCCACCCACAGCGATCGTGGTCGTCACGGCATTCGTGCTCGGGTCGATGCGAACCACCGCGTCGTCGAGGGTGTCCGCCACCCAGACGCTGCCGAACCCGACCGCGATCCCGCTGGGGCCGTGACCCACGGCAATCGAAGTGAGCAGCCCCGTTGGATCGACGCGGGTGACCGTGTTGGCCTCGGCGTCGGGGATCCAGACTGCATCGTGGTCGACAGCCACGGCCGTAGGACTCGCATTCGGATCGATCGCCTGCACGACGCGTGACGACTTCGGGTCGAGCCGGGAGAGAAGGCCGGAGGACGGCGCGACCCAGACGGACTCGCCGCGCGCTGCGACGAATCCCGGACCTCCGGGGAAGACGTTCCCGATCCGGGTCTGCCTGGCGACGACGTCGAACTGGGGGTCGATGCGCCTGACGGTCACCGAGGGGGCAGTCGGGGTCGAACCGAGGACCCAGACCGCGCCGGGCGAGGTTGCAAGACCTGTCGGCGTATCGACGACCGGGAGGGTCCGGCTGACCCTGCGCGTTGCCACGTCGATGCGGGAGATGGTCTGGTCGTCGAGGTTGGCCACCCAGAGCGACCCGGAGCCGAAGGCGATTTGCCCGGGGCGCGAGCCGACGGGAACCTCGTCGGAGACGCGGTTCGTCTGGGGGTCGATGGCAGCCACCGCGTTCCCTTCCAGGGTGATGCCGCCCCCCGACCCTCCCTGGCCGAGAGCGAAGATCGGGATCGCCACGGCCGCCGCCACGACGCCGGCGAGCATGGCGATCAGGACGGTGCGTCGCCGGACCTGCCGCGGCTCCGCGACTTTCTCTGCCTTCAGTGGTGGGAACTCGGTCTGGAGCCCTTCGATGTCGAGCTGGAAGAGGCGCTCGGGACGGTCGATGTCCTTGAGCCGGTAGGAGCCGAGCTCGCGCACCGACACGCCTCCGACCTCATCCTCGACCAGCTCGCGGGTTGCGTTCGACAGCACGACCTGACCGCCGTGTGCCACGGCTCCGATTCGGGCCGCCCTATGGACGCCGAGACCCACGTAAGTCTCATCCCCGACCACGGGCTCGCCCGTGTGCAAACCCATACGCACCCGCACCTCGCCGCCCTCGGGCCACCCGTGCTCCGCGAGCGCACGCTGCGCCACGACTGCGGCTCCCAGCGCCGCATTGGCACGCCCAAAGGCGAAGAAGAAGGAGTCTCCCTGGGTGTCGATCTCCCGGCCGCCGCGCTCCTCCGCTGCTGCGCGGATGATCCGCTGGTGCTGGGCGAGAATCTCGCCGTAGCGCTCCCCGAGGTGCTTGAGCAGCCGCGTCGATCCCTCGATGTCGGTGAAGAGGAAGGTGACTGTGCCGCGCGGGAGCTCGGTCACGCGGAAGGCGTATGCGCTGGATGTCGGCTTGTCAAGTTGACCTCCGTCCGGGAATCCGGCTAACGTCAGGTCGTGCCGTCGTTGCAGGCGGCGCAGAGGCGATGCGGCCTCAGGGAGTTCTCAGGATCCCCTGGGGCTTTTTCGTGGTCCGAGAGGAGGCGGCAATGTCGGAGCTGGAGTCGAGGCACTACCTGGCGAACGGCGAGGAGACGAAGCCGGACGCGCGCGAGGCGATCGAGTGGGCAACCGAGACGCGCGCGCAGATGGTGGATCTCAAGTTCTGCGACCTGCTCGGAGCCTGGCAGCACATGACGCTGCCCCTGGCCGCATTCGACGAGTCCGCCTTCGACGAGGGCCTCGGCTTCGACGGCTCGTCCATCCGCGGCTGGCAGGGCATCGCCGAGTCCGACATGCTGCTCATGCCCGATCCGGGCTCGGCAGTCCTCGATCCGTTCACCGAGGCGCCCACGCTCTCACTCGTCTGCGAGATCCTCGATCCGGTCACGGGCGAGCCGTACTCCCGCGACCCCCGCCGGCTGGCCGGCCGTGCCGAGCAGTACCTGCGTGAGACAGGCATCGCGGACACTGCCCACTTCGGGCCCGAATGCGAGTTCTTCGTCTTCGACTCCGTCTCCTACGACCTTGCCGTCAACCGTGCCCACTACGAGGTGGACTCGGGCGAGGGGCATTGGAACTCGGGCATGCCGGGCCTCGGCTACACGATCCGCGAGAAGGAGGGCTACTTCCCACCGGCGCCCCACGACACGCTGCACGACCTGCGCACCGAGATGGTGCTGACGCTCGAGCGCCTCGGCATCCCGTGCGAGTTCCACCATCACGAGGTCGCCTCCGGCGGGCAGTGCGAGATCGACCTGCGCTATCAGCCGCTGCTCCGCATGGCCGACCAGGTCATGGCCTACAAGTACGTCGTCCGCAACGTCGCGCGGCGGCACGGCAAGACGGCGACGTTCATGCCCAAGCCGATCTTCGGCGACAACGGCTCGGGCATGCACACGCACCAGTCGCTCTGGAAGGAGGGCACGCCGCTGATGGCCGACAAGTCCGGCTACGCGGGGCTCTCCCACCTGGGGCGGGCGTACGTCGCCGGGCTGCTCGCCCACGCGCCGGCGCTGCTCGCCTTCTGCGCGCCGACCACGAACTCGTACCGCCGGCTCGTGCCGGGCTACGAGGCCCCCGTCAACCTCGTCTACTCGCAGCGCAACCGCTCGGCCTGCATCCGCATTCCGGTCTACTCGCAGTCCCCGAAGGCAAAGCGGGTCGAGTTCCGCTGCCCCGACGCAGCCGCCAATCCCTACCTCGCCTTCGCGGCGATGCTGATGGCCGGAATCGACGGCATCCAGAAGGGTCTCGACCCCGGCGAGCCGGCCGACTTCGACCTCTTCGAAGGCTCGCACGATGGCATCCCGCAGGTGCCCGGCTCGCTGGCCGAGGCACTGGACGCGCTGGAGCACGACCACGAGTTCCTCGTGGAGGGAGGCGTGTTCACCGAGGATCTGATCCGCACCTGGATCGACTACAAGCGGGAGAACGAGGTCGACCCCGTGCGGCTGCGGCCGCACCCGGCCGAGTTCGCACTCTACTTCGACGCCTGATCGCCCGGGCGGGCGTCGACGGCGGCGTGTAAACGGGAGGCCCTCGAATCCGGCGAGGGCCTCCACGTTACTCTGACGCCCGGGCTACAGCAGCGCGAACTCGACGGTGACCACGGCCTCGATCGCCTGCGTCCCCGGCTCGATCGGCGTCGCGTCGGCCTCGAGCGTCGCGTCCCTGGCCAGCGGCTCCGGCGGCGGGGCGCTCGAGCCCTCGACCACAGAGCGAATCTCGCCGAGCCGGAGCCCGCCGGCCGCAGCGATCGCCTCGGCCTTCGAGCGCGCATCCGCAACCGCCTCGCGAAGCGCAGTCCGGTACAGCTCGGTCTGGTCGGAGCGGGTGAGCGACGGCCCCGACACCTGATTCGCCCCGGCCGCCACTGCGGCGTCGATCAGAGCACCCGCCTTGGCGAGGTCCCGCGACATCGCCGAGACCGAATTCGAGGCGGTGTATCCCACGATCGTGCTGCCGTCGTCGGAGTAGCGCGGTCCGACGAACACCGACTCGGTCTGGATGTCGTCGGAGGCCACGCCCTCGGTCTTGAGCGCGGCGATCACCTTGCGGGCGAGGGCGGCGTTGGAGTCGAGTGCCTGGGCGGCAGTCGTTCCCTGGGTAGTAACGCCGAAGGAGAACTGCGCCCGGTTGGGAACGGCCCGCACGGAGCCGGTGCCGCCGACCGTGATCGCATGCGTGCTCTGGGTCGGGGCCGTATCGCCACGGGCACCGTCGGGCCTGCCCACCCCCGCAAAGGCGACGACGAAGCCGACTGCAGCGGCCGCGGCCGCGAGACGAACGAGCTTCATGGCTCCTCCCGGTTCGGTTGCCATAGCGAGTACGGCGCCGAGCCGGGCTGCGTCACCGAGCCGCGGCGGTCCGGGGTGTCAGGCTGCCGCGGTCGCGGTGGCGAAAGGCTCGAGGTACGGGCGCCAGGTGGTGGGGATCCGGGGCGCCGCAAGCCTGATGAAGAGCGCCGGCGTGGGAGGCCTGGGCGCCTTCCGCAGCACCATCGCGGACTCCTCGAGCAGCCGGTCGCCCTTGCGCAGGTTGCACGGCGCGCAGGAGGTCACGACGTTCTCCCAGACCGAGTCGCCTCCCCGGCTGCGCGGAACGACATGGTCGAGCGTCAGGCGCACGCCCGTCTCTCCGCAGTAGGCGCACTGCCATTCGTCGCGGGCGAAGAGTGCGCGCCGCGAGATCTTCCTGCTGGCTGTGCGCGGCACGCGCACGTAGGTCACGAGGCGGATCACGTGCGGCCACGGATACGTGTCGCTCGCCGAGCGCAGGGGGCGATCGAGCTGCTCCAGGACCTCCGCCCTGCCCTTGAAGACCAGCACGTGCGCGCGGCGGAACGAGCACACGTTCAGCGGCTCGTAGCTTGCGTTCAGGACGAGAACTGTCTCCTGCACTCCGCGGAAAATGTAGCGGCTAGAGGTTCAGGTCGAGTCGCGACGGGAGGACATGGCGCGCTCCACAGCCTGCTGCTCCTCGGGCGAGAGGGCGACTGCAGCTCGCCCACGTTCGAGCTCCTTCACGTAGACGCGTGCGTAGTCCCGTCCCTGGATGGCGCTCACGATCACCCCCGATCGACTCGAGTCGAGCAGCGCCACAGACGCCGACTGCTGGCCGCCGGTTCCCTCCAGCGCGTCGTACCGGACGATCGACGAGCGCGAGAACGACGCGTCGACCCGGCGGTCGACGCGTGCGACCGCGGCGGCGATCTCGTCCACCGCACCGTGCAGGTCCTCGATTCGCCCCTGAAGAGAGACGACGAAGTCGACGAGGTCGGACGTCTCGCCCCCCAGGAGCACCTTCTGGGCCGAACGCACACGGCCGAGTTCGCGGACGGCGAGCACCGCGATCACGATGGCCGCGATCGAGACCAGGATCGCGCCGATCGCGACCCAGCCGCCCGTCGAGCCCGACAGCACGCTGCCGATCACGACGGCTAGATGGTTGATCGGGAAGTGTGGTGCCGTCGAAGGCGTTCCAGACCGAGCATGAGGCCGTGGTCGCCCGCAGGCCATAGCAGCGCTATGGGCGAGGGTGAGCGGGGGCTCAGGCGATGCGTCTGGGGCGTCATCCGGCGGTGCCACGGCTTGCCGATCAATTTCCGATCAGCCATCTAGCCGAGCGAGAAGATGCCGGGGTACTGAGCGGAGTTGTTGCCCGCGTTGGCCTCGTTGGGCACGGGCTGGACGTCCACCTTGATGGTCGTCTTCGTCGCGAACTGGACGCTGCCCAGATTTCGGAAGGTGACCTGCTTCTGCTCCCCCGGGTTGATCAAGGCGATGGTCTCGGTCTTCACGATCGGGTTCGGCTGCTGCTGGATCGTGAGCGTGACCTTGATCTGGACCTCCTGCGAGTCGCCCGTGTCCTCGACGACCACGATGAAACCGAGATCGGGCCCTGCGGTGATGGTGTTCTCGCTCGTCTGGGAGAGCTCCTGCCCGCTGGAAAGCACCTTGGTCGTGACGATGCCCGTCCCGTGCGTCCCCCCGGTCGTCCCGCCCGTGGAAGCACCCGAGATCCGCTCGAGGATTGGTACCCAGAAGCGCGGGCTTCCGAAGTCAGGGTTGTCGACGACGCTCGAGACCGGGACGGCCACGCCTGTGATGCCCTGCGCCTTCAGCTCCAGCAGGCTTGCCTGCCTGAAGAGGTCGTCCCAGACGATGTCACTCGCCACCAGGCGATTCGCCTGCTCCGCCAGCAGTCCACCGCCCTTGTCGACGTCCTTGGAGCCGGCAGTGCGCCGGAAGGTGGTGGCCAGCCCGCGCAGGCCGCCCACGCGGAAGTCGAGTGATTCGAGCAGGCTCTGCTGCTCGCGGCGAAGCGGTCCCGGCGGAGAGAGCTGCGCCCCCGCGGCCCGGACCTGCTCCATGCGCTGGGCGAGGCCCGCGATCTTGGTCTGCAACTGGATCGCCTTGGCGCCGGGAGTCGTGAGCGCGACCGTGAGCTCGTCTCCGATCTGTGCGGAATCGCGGGCAACGCCTCTCGCCGCCTCCATGTAGCTCTCGTACGAGTGCTTCTTCGAGGCACCGCGGCAGCTCTGCACCCAGAACACGAGCAGGACGACGACGAGGATCGCAAACGCGATCAGACCGGCGAGGCGCAGGAGCGGCGTCAGTCCCGTCGGGCCCTGAACCGGCCGCCGTGGCCCGCGAGGCGGACGCTGGCCGCGCGGCGGCTTTTCGGGTGGAGGCGGCGGCTCGGCCGGCTCCAGATCCTCGAAGAAATCGAACTCGATGTCGGAATCGCGCTCGGTCATCGCCCACCCGGCGCCCGGGCCGGGCCAACTCTAGCCCATCGTTCGGCTGCGAAAGGACTTTGTCCTCCTCCGGCAAAGAGCCTTGGGCAGATGTCGGAAGCCCCCGCGCGTGCCAGTCGAGGCGAGCTCATGCTGGGCCGCTACCGGCCTCTTCGCCCCTTGGGCAGCGGCGGGTCGGGCAGCGTGTGGCTCGTGCGGGAGGAGTCGAGCGGGCGTGAGATCGCGCTGAAGATGGTCCGGCGGGAGGGCCCGGCAGGCCCCCGCGCGGAGCGGGAGGCCTCGGCCGCGGCCCGGCTCCGCCACGAGCACTGCCTGCGCGCGTATGCTCGCGCGCGCGACCCGGGCCACGTCTACATCGCCTACGAATACGTGCCCGGCCGGACGCTCCGAGAAGCCTTGCGCGAGCAGAACCTGAGCGACGCAGACGTCGTCGAGGCCGGCGCCCAGATCCTGGAAGGCCTCGCGTACGCCCACGCGCACGGTGTCGTGCACCGCGACGTGAAGCCCGCGAACGTTCTCCTTGCGGACGGGCCGTCGGTCTCGGTCAAGCTCCTCGACTTCGGGCTCGCGCTCATGCGCGAGGAGGAGACCCTGACCGCCGTCGGCGACATCCCGGGCACGCTGGCGTATATCTCGCCCGAGCGCCTGCGCGGCGAGCAGGCAGGGCCGGAGGCCGACGTCTGGTCGGTGGGCGTGCTGCTCTGGGAGGCGCTCGGCGGGCACCATCCGCTCTGGAACGGGAACCTGCTCGAGACGGCGCGTTCGATCCAGGCAGGCGCGCCCTCGCTCCGAACCGTACGCCCGGACCTGCCGAAGCCACTCGTCGCACTCGTCGACCGCATGCTGTCGGTCGACCCGCGACGGAGACCGCGTGCGGGCCGCGCGGCCGCCGACCTGCGTGCCGCAGGGAGGGCGCGACCGCGTCGTCGTGCGGAATACGCCGGAAGGGCGGCGTCGATTTCCTGGCCTGCCGTGGCCGTCAGGCTCGCACCGGCGGTCTCGGCGGCCGTCTTCACCGCCTGGACGGCGTCCGCCCTGCCCTTCTATCCCACCGGTGGATGGGCGGGCCTCGCCCTCGCCTCCTTCGGGCTCGCGCTCTGGAGCCCGGCCGCAGGCGCCGTCTTCGCGCTCGCCGTCCCCGTCCTACCGCTCGGCAACCACGCTCTCGGCCTAGCGATCCTCTACGCGGTGCTTGCCACAGGCTGGTTTGCGCTCTTCCGCCGGGAGGCCCGGGCAGCCCTGTTCTTCGTGCTCGGGCCGCTGCTCGCGCCGATCGGGGCGCCCGGCCTGCTCCCCCTGGCAGTGCAGGTCGTGAGAGCGCCCTGGCGTCGCGCCGTCCAGACGGCCGCCGCACTCCTGGCGGCGGGTGCCGTGGCCGGCACCTCCCGACTCGGCAGCCTTGGAATCGCGGAGGCGAACGGACCCTTGGCCGCCGCGGGGGCGCTCGGCGGGGCGCTCGACGCGCATCCTTCCTACCTCGTGCAGGCCGCGGCGCTCGCCGCGGCGGCCGTCGCCCTCCCCTACGCCCGCGCCCGCGGTCTGTGGGCCGTCGGGGCTCTCGGCGCGGCCGTGACCGCCCTCGTCGTCGGCGGCGGCGGAGGGACGGCCGCTTGGCCCGTCGTTCTCTGCGTCTGGGTGACGGCGGCGCTGGTCGCCGCGGACCCGCTGCTGCGGCGGTACCTCAAGCGGTCTGCGCAGGCCGCTCGCGGCCAAAGCGCCGCGGTTCAGGGACGTAACCGGGTGGGTACAGTGCCCGCAGAGGCTTAAATGCCTGCTGCGTGAGCGTGCTGCGAACGATCGAGCAGAAGATCGAGTCCCTCGTCGAGGGCGTCTTCGGTCGTGCGTTCCGCACCAGCGTCCAGCCGGTCGAGCTCGCGCGCAAGCTCGCCAAGGAGATGGACGACCACCGCATGGTTTCCGTGTCGCGCGTCTACGTGCCGAACGAGTACACGGTCTACCTCTCGACCCAGGATCGCGAGCAGTTCTCCACCTACGAGGACTCGCTCAAGCTCGAGCTCCAGGACTACCTGGCCGAGCACGCGCGGCGCGAGGGCTACGTGATGCTGACCGAGCCGAAGGTGGCGATGACGAGCGACGGCGACCTGGACGTGGGTGAGTTCGGAATCGCCACGCGTATGGTCCAGGGACCACGGCGGCAGCGCGACGCGCCCGTCTCCCAGCCGGAGGCAGGCGCCACCATGGTCTACCGGCCCCGGGAGGCCGAGGGCGCGGACGAGGAGGTCGCGGTCGCCCGGGAGTCCGTCGCGCTGAGCGTCAACGGAGAGCGCCACGAGCTGACCAAGCGCCGCGTCGTCCTCGGCCGCTCGCGTGAATGCGACCTCCAGCTCTCGGACCCGAACATCTCGCGCCGGCATGCCGAGCTCCTTCAGGAGGGAGCGACCTTCTGGATCGTCGACCTCGACTCGACCAACGGCACGGAGCTGAATGGCGAGCCGACGAAGCGCGCCCGGCTCGAGCACGGCGATCGGATCACGCTCGGGTCGACGGAGCTCGTCTTCGAGCGGGGCCTCCCCGACGAGGGCGAACCGGCCTGACGGGAGGCCTGTGAGACCCCTGGCTACGGTCGAGATCGAGGAGGTCCTGCTGCTGCTGAAGATCGGCTTCCTCCTTCTGCTCTACCTCTTCATCTGGCGGATCGTCCGCACGGCAAGCCGCGACCTACGTGCGCCGCAGGAGAGCTTCGTGCTTGCTCCTCAGGCGGCCGCGCATGCCGCCGGCCGGCGCACCAGGACCGGGAAGCTCGTCGTGGTGTCGAGCCCGGCGTTGCGCGAAGGAGAGGAGCGCCGACTCGACTCGACAGCGCTCACGGTCGGTCGCAGCAACCAGAACGATCTCCCTCTCGACGCCGACGAGTACGCCTCCGCGCAGCACGCCCGCATCGAGCCGCGCTCGGACGGGGTCTGGATCGAAGACGTCGGCTCCACGAACGGGACCTTCGTGAACGGCGACCGCGTCACGACGCCACGGCGTCTGCAGCCCGGCGACGTGATCAGGATCGGCGAGACCGACCTCCGCTTCGAGCCGGCCTACGGAGCCGGACGATGAGCCTCGGACGCACGGCGGCGGTGACCGATCCGGGTCGCAGGCGACGGCAGAACGAGGACGCCTTCGTCCGCGAGCCGCCGCTCTTCGCGGTGGCCGACGGCATGGGCGGAGCTCAGGCGGGTGAGATCGCCTCCCGACTCGCGGCCGCGGCGCTCCGGCAGCCGAGCGACGACGAGAGCGGAGACGGCAGGAAGCGCGTGGTGGAGCTGATTCAGGAGGCAAACCGCCGGGTGTACGAGCGCTCGAGCGAGGACGAAGCCGTCTCGGGAATGGGGACGACCATGACCGTGGCCCTCGTCGAGGACTCCGCCGTCTGGATCGGCCACGTCGGCGACTCTCGCGCGTACCGGGTCCGCGAGGGCAGCCTGGAGCAGCTGACGGAGGACCACTCCCTGGTGGCCGAGCTCGTCCGGAGCGGCAAGCTCTCCCCCGAAGAGGCCGAGATCCATCCGCAGCGCTCGGTCATCACGCGGGCCCTCGGCACGGATCCTGACGTGGACGTCGACGTGTTCTCCGTGTCACCCGAGCCGGGCGACCTCTTCATGATCTGCTCCGACGGGCTGACCGCTATGGTCACGGACGACACGATCCTCGAGATCATCGAGGATCACCGCGACGACCTCGACCGCTCGGCGAGACGGCTGGTGGACGCCGCAAACCGGGGCGGAGGCGAGGACAACATCACCGTCGTCCTCTTCGAGATCGCGCAAGCCGAGGTGGCCCAACCCGAGGCGCCCGCAAAGGGCGCCGACGACGTGACCCTGACCGAGCTCGACCAGGTCCCCACGCTCGAGCACGCGGCGCCTTCGCCCGCTCGGCGAGGCCGGCGATCGCGCCGGGTCGCCGTGATCGCAGCCCTGATCGTGGTGACGCTGCTCGCAGGCCTCGCCGTGTTCGGGCTGTCGCGCTCGCACTTTGTCGGGGCCGAGCGCTCGGGACATGTCGCCGTCTACCAGGGCGTTCCGTGGGACCTCTTCGGCGGCATTCGCCTCTACAGGCTCCGGTACGAGAGCCCGCTGCTCGCGGCGCAGCTCTCGCAGGACGAGCGCAAGAAGCTCCTCGGCCACCACCTCGAGAGCTACGGGTCGGCACTGCGCAAGGTGCGCGCATACGAGCAGGACGTGCCTCGATGAGCGCTCGAAACCGCGAGCTCGCGAACCTCGTCGTGGTCGCTGTCCTGACGGCGATCGGCTTCGCGAGCGTCTACATCGCCCGGCAGGACGTGATCTCGACCGCATCGCTCGCGTACGCGATCTTCTTCCTCTGTCTGTACGCCGCGGCCCACGCCGTGACGCGCATCGCCGTCCCGTGGGCGGATCCCTACCTGCTGCCCCTCGCCGGTCTGCTGACGGCGCTGGGGGTCACGGAGATCTACCGCATCGGTCCCGCCGACGCCCTGCGCCAGAGCCTCTGGATCGTGATCGGGGTCGCCGCCTTCGCGGCCACCCTGCTCACGCTGCGCCGCGATTACCGGCGCCTGGAGAGCTACAAGTACACGTTCGGCGTCGCCTCGGTCGTGCTGCTCGTGCTGCCCGCCCTCCCGGTCCTGGGCCAGCGGGTGAACGGGGCCCGCCTGTGGGTGCACGTCGGCCCGCTCCGGTTCCAGCCCGGCGAGCTGGCGAAGATCTTCCTGATCGTGTTCCTGGCCGGCTACCTGCGCGAGAAGCGCGAGGTGCTGGCCCAGGGCCGCCTCAAGGATCTCGGCCCGCTGCTCCTGATCTGGGGCGCCGCGATGCTCGTCCTGGTGGAGACGAGCGACCTCGGAGGGGCGCTCCTCTACTTCGGGATCTTCCTGGGGATGCTCTACGTGGCCACCGGCCGCGTCGCGTATCCCGCGGCCGGGCTGGCGCTCTTCGTCGCCGGCTCCTTCGCGGCCTACCACGCCATTCCCAGGGTGCATGAGCGCGTGAGCACGTGGCTGAACCCCTGGGACGACGTGCACGGCGCCGGCTACCAGACCGCACAGGGCCTGTACGCGATCGGCAATGGAGGATTCGGTGGCTCCGGGCTCGGCAGGGGCACCTTCGAGACGCCCGACGGCACGCCGCTCATCCCCTATCTGAAGACCGACTTCATCTTCTCGGCGCTTGCCCAGGAGCTGGGGCTCATCGGAGTCGCGGCCCTCCTCCTCGTCTACATGGTCTTCGTGCTGCGCGGGCTGCGCGTCGCCCTGATCGCCGACGACGGATTCTCGAAGCTGCTCGCGGTGGGGCTCACCTTCGGCTTCGCCCTTCAGGCGTTCATCATCGTCGGCGGGATCCTGCGCCTGATCCCGCTGACGGGGATCACCCTGCCCTTCGTCAGCTACGGCGGGTCGAGCGTGGTGGCGAACTTCGTGCTGCTCGCGGGGCTCCTGCTGGTCTCCAACCGCGCGGAGGCGAGGCGGACGTGAACGGGAGGATCCGCAATCTCGCGGTCACCGCCATCGTCCTGCTTTCCGCGCTGGTGATCGGCGCCACCTACTGGCAGGCATGGGCCGTCGGTGACCTGGCGGACAGGCAGGACAACGCCATCCAGCGCGTGGCCCAGTTCAAGATCCAGCGGGGGCTCATCTACGCGGCCGACGGGACGCCGCTCGCCGCCAACCGCGTGCGGAAGCTGAACGGGCAGACCTACTTCTTCCGCCGCTATCCAGCCGGAAGCCTGGCCTCGGACGCCGTCGGCTACTCCACGCAGTACCGTTCGCGCGCCGGCCTCGAGCGCTCGGAGAACGACTTCCTGACCGCCTCGAATGCGCACCTCTCCACCGTCGTGCGCCGTACGCTCGACCGGCTCGAGGGCAAGACCGTCAAGGGGAACAATCTCGTCCTGACCCTCAAGCCGGGGGCACAGCGGCTCGCCCAGAGAGCCCTGGACGACAACTGCGGCGCCGTCATCGCCCTCGACCCGTCCTCGGGAAAGGTGCTCGTGATGGCGACCTCTCCACGCTACGACCCCAACCTCGTGGAGAGGCACTTCGACCTGATCGCCAAGCGAGCCCGCGGCAACTGCTCGTCCCCCGCGCCGCTCGTCAACCGAACCACGGCCGGCCTCTTCACGCCGGGCTCGAGTTTCAAGATCCTCACCGCCGCAGCGGCGCTCGACAGCGGCAAGTTCAGGCCCGATTCGACCTTCTACGATCCCGGCTACTGCACCGAGTACGGCAAGCGGGTCTACAACTTCGCCGACCAGTCCGGCCCCGAGCAGTTCGGCAGGGTCTCGCTCTCCCAGGCGCTGCAGCACTCCATCAACGCCGTCTTCTGCGAGGTGGGCAAGCGACTCGGGGCGCGCAAGATCCTCGAGTACGCGAAGCGCTTCGGCTTCTATTCGGCTCCCCCGCTCGAGACCCCGGAGGACGAGCGACGGGCAAGCGGCCTCTACCAGAAGGGGAAGCTCTTCTACCCGAAGCACGACTACCAGGTCGACCCGGGACGTCTCGCCTTCGGGCAGGAGCGGCTCGAAGTCACTCCTCTCCAGATGGCGATGCTCACCGCCGCGATCGCGAACGACGGCGTGCTCATGCGCCCCTACGTCGTCGATCGCATCGAGTCGCCGGGCGGCGGGCTCGTCGCACGCACGAAGCCGAAGCAGCTCGGCAGGCCGATCACGCCGCAGACGGCTGCGGAGCTGACCGCGATGATGGAGTCCGTCGTCTCCGGGGGGACCGGCACTGCGGCGCAGCTTCCGGGCGTGGCCGTCGCCGGCAAGACGGGCACGGCCGAGACCGGCGTCAGCCACCGCAACACAACGTGGTTCGTTTCCTTCGCTCCCGCGGACTCACCGAAGGTGGCCGTCGCAGTCGTGCTCGAGAACCAGACCTCGACCGGCGGCCAGACCGCCGCGCCGATCGCCCGCACGGTCATGCAGGCCCTCCTGCCCCCGAAACGAAGCTCCTAACCTGTAGCCATGGCTCTCTCCGACACCATGATCGACCAGGTCTTCGACGGGCGGTACCGCGTCGTCCGCAAGCTCGGGACCGGGGGGATGGCGAACGTATATCTGGCCGAGGACCAGGAGCTCGGCCGCCGGGTGGCGATCAAGATCCTCGACGAGCGCCACGCGCAGGACGAGCAGTTCGTGGAGCGCTTCCGGCGTGAGGCCAAGAACGCGGCCGGGCTCTCGCATCCCAACATCGTCTCCATCTACGACCGGGGCGAGAGCGAAGGCGCGTACTACATCGCCATGGAGTACCTGGAGGGCAAGACGCTCAAGGAGCTCCTGGTCGTGCGCGGGCCGACGCCCATCCGAGTCGCCGTCGACTATACGCGGCAGATCCTCGCGGCGCTCGCGTTCGCACACCGGAACGGCCTCGTCCACCGCGACATCAAGCCGCACAACGTGATCGTCGCCCCAGATGGCCGCCTGAAGGTGACAGACTTCGGCATTGCCCGCTCGGGGACGAGCCAGATGACGGAGGCGGGCTCGATCATCGGAACGGCGCAGTACCTCTCTCCGGAGCAGGCGCGCGGAGCCCCGGTCAGCCCGTCCTCGGACCTCTACTCCGTCGGCATCGTGCTCTACGAGATGCTCACGGGCTCGGTCCCCTTTACGGGGGACACACCCCTCGAGATCGCGATGAAGCACCTCTCCACGGTGCCCGAGCCACCTTCGCGGAAGCGGCCCGAGGTGCCACACGACCTGGACTCGATCGTCCTGCGGGCGCTCGCGAAGCGACCGGACGAGCGGTACTCGCGCGCCGAGGAGATGGACGCCGACCTCGCCCGCGTCGCCAGGGGCTTGGGAGTCTCACCGGAGACCGAGGAGGCCGCGACCGCGATCCTGGCGGGCGCAGGGACCGTCGACGCGACCAACGCGACGCAGATCGCGCGCCGCCCGGAATCGCCCGCGGGCGCCTATGGGCCTCCGCGTCGCACCAGCTACTACGAGTACGACGAGCCGATGCGGCACCGGCCGTTCTGGCCGTGGGCGCTCGCGCTGCTCCTGCTCGTCAGCGCGGGCTTCGCCGGGTACTACGTCTACACGAAGATCCAGGACCAGCTGGCCGGAGCCAAGCCAATCAGCGTCCCGTTCGTCGAGGGCCAGAAGGAGGTGCTGGCAGTCCGGCACCTCCGCCGGGCCGGTCTCGTTCCGAAGCCACGCCGAGTCGCCAACGACAAGGTCCCGGTCGGCGAGGTCTTCGATCAGAATCCAGAGGGCAGCACGCGGGTGAGCAAGGACACGGTCGTCGTAGTCTTCGTCTCCACCGGGAAGGAAAAGGTGACCGTGCCCGACGTGCGCGGCAGCTCGGTGGACGATGCGGTCTCTGCACTCGCTGACGCGGGCCTCAGGGCGAATCGCGTCTATCTCCATTCAAGCGAGCCCGAGGGCACGGTGACCGCTCAGGACCCGGCGCCCCGCACAAGAGTCGTCAAGGGGACGAGGGTCCGCATCAACGTCTCGCAGGGACTCGCGCCGATCGGGGTGCCGTCGGTCGTCGGCCAGCCGCTCGACCAGGCGATCGCGGTGCTCGAGGGAGCCGGCTTCAAGGTCGGGCCGCCGCGCTACCTCGACTCGGAGCAGACGAAGGACACCGTGATCGGGCAGGACCCGAGCGGAAACTCCTCGGCGCCGCGGGGAGCGACGGTCACGGTTACCGTCTCGAGAGGCCCGAAAACCACCACGGTCCCGGATGTCACCGGAGAGGACGCCGAGACTGCCAAGGTGCGGCTCAGAGGAGCGGGTTTCAAGGTGAGGATCGTTCCGATCGAGACCAGCGACCCCAACCTGGACGGACAGGTGATCAGCCAGAGTCCCGACGCGGGCACCGAGGCGGCGCCGAAGTCGACCGTCACCATCACTGTCGGCAAGTACGTCGCCCCGCCCACGACCTCGACGACGCAGACGACGAGTACCGCCGCGTTCCCGTGAGGCGGCGCGTCGCGGTCCTGATGGGGGGGCGCTCGAGCGAGCACGAGATCTCGCTCGCCTCCGCACACTCCGTGCTGGAGGCCCTCGATCCCGAGCGCTACGAGGCGGTGACGGTAGAGATTGGCCGCGAGGGCACGTGGGAGCTGAGTGCCGGCAGACGCCATAGCCAGCTCGGACCTGTCCAGGTACCAGGTACTGAACCAGGTACTGAACCTGGTACCGACTCAGCGCCCTCCGGGGCGGTGCCTGTCCCGGTCTCGTCCGACGGCGTCATGGCCACGCTGCGCGAGGTCGAGGTCGTCCTTCCGATCCTGCACGGCCCGTTCGGGGAGGACGGCACCGTGCAGGGGCTGCTCGAGCTCGCAGACGTGCCTTACGTCGGCGCCGGCGTGCTCGCCTCGGCGCTCTGCATGGACAAGGACGTCTTCAAGTCGGTACTGCGTGATCACGGCATCCCGGTGACGCGCAACGTCACGTTGAGGCTGGGCGATTCAGCCCAGAACCCGTTCGGCTACCCGGTCTTCGTGAAGCCGGCGCGCCTGGGTTCGTCCGTGGGCATCACGAAAGTGGAGGGTCCCGAGGAGCTCGAGGCGGCGGTCGAGCTTGCACGCCGCCACGACGAAAAGGTCCTGGTCGAGGAGTTCGTCTCGGGTATCGAGGTCGAGTGCGGCGTGCTCGGCAATCGCACGCCGCCGCCGATCGCCTCCCTCCCGGGTGAGATCGTCGCTCACGGCTTCGCCGGCACCGACTGGTACGACTACTCGGCCAAGTACGACGAGGGCGGGATGGACCTGATCGTCCCGCCGCAGATCTCAGCCGACCAGATCGAGCGCGTGCAGGAGCTTTCGGTCCGGGCGTTCGTCGCCACCGAGTGCGAGGGCATGGCCCGTGCGGACTGCTTCGTGCGCAACGACGGCGAGGTCCTCGTCAACGAGCTGAACACGATCCCCGGCTTCACGGCGACCAGCGTCTACGCGAAGCTCTTCGAGGCCTCGGGCATCCCCTATGCGGAGCTGCTCGACCGCCTGATCGAGCTGGCCCTGGAACGGCACGAACGCCGCCGTCCCTTGTTGTTCTAATCGGCGCTAAAGAGCTTCGTGGGACAGGCGATCGGCCAGCGCCACCAGCACCTTGCGCTGGATCTCGGGCGATTCGGCGAGCAGCCTGCGGAAGTCGCGCTCGGTGATCACCAGCACGTCGATCGGCGTGAGGGCCGTGACGGTGGCGTTTCGTGGCGCGTCCGATACGAGGGCGACCTCGCCGAAGAAGTCCCCGCTCTGCATCGTGTCGATCGAACTCCCTTTGCGGGAGACGTCGACCCTGCCTTCGACGAGGACGAAGAACTCTCGCCCCGGGCGTCCCTCCTGGATCAGCACCTTGCCTTCGTCGAAGTCGATCTCGTCGGCGAGCGACGCGATCAGGCGGAGCTCCCTCTTCGAGCATTTCGCGAACAGCGGCACGTGCGAGATCAGGTCGACCTTGGATTCCTTGCGCAGCTTCATCGGGCTGAGTCTAGATACCCCGCAAGAGCACGTCCGTCTGGGCAGCATGCCAATGGAGCGTCAGGGCGTCGAAGCGCTCCAGAGCCTGGTCGATTAGCGCCGGATCCTGCCGCACGATTCCGAGCGCGCGAAGCGCAAACGGTTCCTGATATGTGCCCGGGCGGAGCAGCTGGGGTGCTTCGGCCTCGAGAGCCTTCCGGTCACGGAGCGCGGCGAGCGCGTCGAGCCGGGCCGTCGTGAACGACAGCCCGAACCAGTACCAGTGCCTGGCCTGCGTCTCGGGCAGAAGCGCGTCGGCACGGTCGAGATCGCGCCGCACCAGCGCCAGACGCAGCCGCGGAGCATTGAGCACGACTGGGTATCCCTCCATGCCGAGCGAGTCCGCTTCCTCCTCGAGCTCTCGAGCTCCTTCGTCGTCACCGAGGGCGGCCCTGGCAACGGCGCAAACGAGGAGCGACCGGGGATTCCTCGCGCAGGGTGTATCCAGATTGCTGGAGATCTCGGCACGGACCCGCGGCTCGAGCTCACGGATAGCGTCCCACGCGCCGGCGAGCTCCTCGACCTCGACGAGGCCGGAGACGCCGTGCACGCGGTGGTGCGCGGTCAGCCGGAGGTTGAGCTCGTCGTAGCGCCGGGCCAGTTGGCGGGCCTCCCGGAACTGGCCTCGCGTCAGGTTGACGGGGATCGGATGCCACCAGATCTCCGCCTGGAGCTCTGGGTCGTTGATCTCATCGACCAGCTCGAAGGGACGCTGCAGCCAGGTCAGAGCCTCGTCTAGTCGGTCTGCCCGTTCGGCTGCCAGCGCTCGGCCGATCCAGGCGTTGATCCGCAGCTCCGTGTCCTGCAATCGTTCCGCCAGCGCACTGGCCTCACGTGCACGATCGGCAAAGATCTCCCGCCCCCAGAAGACGCTCGCGAGCAACGCCTTCACCCGCGCCGCACTGTCGGGTGCGGCCAGCTTCAGCGCCTGATCGATCCAACCCTCGACGAGCTCTGTATCCGGCGACCGCTTCCACATCCCGGACCGGCCGGCGGTCTGGTAGGCGAGCTCCGCATACGTCTCGGCACACAGCTGGCGGTCCGTGCAGAGCTTGAGCGATTCCTCCATCGCAGTCCAGAAGGCCTCACCGTCAAACTTGAGCGCATTCGCACGTCCGATGCGGCGCCACAGATCGGACCGCGTCTCGTCATCCGGCTCCAGCTCGAGTGCCCGATGCAGGAAGGAGAGCGCCTCGTCGATCTCGTAGCGCCCGACCGCGAGCCCGGCCGCGCGCCCCAGCCATTCGATCGCCTTCTCCTGGAGCGCACGGAGTCGTTCCTCCTCGTCGGCCCAGGCCAGATCGGCGTCCTCAGGACGCGCGGCTTCCGCGTAGTGGTGGGCAAGTAGCGGCGCGTGCTCGTCCGGCCGAACGCCGAACTCCTCGACCCAGGCGGCGAACGCAGCGTGCAGGTACGCCCGCCGCGCCTTGGGCAAGCCGGCGTACGCCACCTCTCGCGTGACCGCGTGCTTGATCGCGTACTCGCGCTCGCCCTCGATCGAGGAGCCGAGGCGGAGCCGGATGAAGTCCCGCTCCTCGAGGATTCGCAGGTCGGGCGCCAGCTCCGGGCAGAGCTGGTAGACCGGGCCGCTCCAGAAGATGCGGCCGATGACCGACGCAGCCTGCAAGGCCGCCTTCTCCGCCGGCTCGAGCAGGTCGATCCGCGCAGCCACCACAGCCTGCACGGTGTCCGGCAAGACGAAGCCGCTCGGAAGCTCACGCATCGTCCAGCTCCCGTTGTGCCGCTCGAGCAGCTCCTGGTCGATCAATGAGCCGAGCACCTCTTCCAGGAAGAACGGATTTCCCTCCGCGTGTTCGACGATGTCACGCAGCTGCGCAGGCACTGCTCCGCCCAGCAGCTTGGCGATGAGCTCTTCGGCGAGACCGACCTCGAGCGGCTCGAGTAGGACCGACTCACCCGCAGCCCGCCCGAAGCCCGGGCGGCGGTCGAGGAACTCGGGCCGCGCGGTCGCAAGGACGAGCAGGGGCCCCCGCACGCGCTGGAGCAGGTATTCGACGAGATCCAGCAGCGGTTCCTCGGCCCAGTGCAGGTCCTCGAGCACCACGACGACCGGACGATCCGCCGTCAGCTCGGTGAGCAGCTCGGCCCACGCGTCCTGGAAGCGGTCCCGGGCGATCAGCGGATGCAGGTCGCCGGCGACGTCGAGTCCCAGCGCCAGGCCGAGAATCTCGCGGCTGCCGAGTCGCTCGCGGACGTTCTCTGGCGAGTCGTCCTCGAGGATGCCCAGCTGCTCCTTCAGCACCTCCCCGAGCGCCCAGTAGGTGACCTGCCCGTACGAGAGACAGCGACCGGTCCGCTGCAGCGGCTGCGGCTCCTGGGCGGCCAGCCACTGCCAGAGCTCACGGACGAGACGCGTCTTGCCGACCCCGGCGTCGCCCAGAATGGTGACCAGCCGCGGAACGTGCTCGGCCGCGATGCGGCCGTACGACTCCTGCAGCAGCGCGAGCTCCCGTTCCCGGCCGACGAACGCCGCCTGGAGTCCGGCCACACCTCGCGGGCGCATCAGCGAGAGCGCCCGGAGTAGGGCCCGACAGTCCACGCCTCCGGGCTTTCCCTTCGCCTCCACGGTCTTCGGCACGCCAAACTCGAAGGCGCCGCGCACGGCTGCAACCGTGCGCTCGCCGACCAGGGTCTCGCCCGGGGAGGCTGTCTGCTCGAGCCGAGCCGCGACGTTCACGACGTCGCCGCTCACGAACGACGAGCCCGTGCGGGGGCGCCCGACGACCAGCTCGCCCGTGTTGACGCCGATGCGGAGGGCCAGCTGCTCGCCGAGCCCCTGCCGCAGCCTGTGCTGCATGGCGAGTGCGGCGTGGAGGGCGCGCTCGGCGTGGTCCTCGAGTGAGGCCGGGGCGCCGAAGACGGCCATGACCGCATCGCCGGCGAACTTCTCCACCGTGCCACCGGCGGACTGGATCTCGGAGGCCATGGCCTCGTAGAAGCGCTCCAGCCAGGCGCGAACGCGTTCCGGGTCCTGGTCGGCGGCGAGCGCCGTCGAGCCGACGAGGTCGGCAAAGAGCACCGTCGCCAGCTTGCGCTCTTCCGCGGAACGCGGCCCCTCCATGCGGGGATTCTTACTCGGCGGCGCGTACCTCGTTCACGTGGGCCTCTCCACCGGGTGGAAGCGCAGTGATCCAAATCACGTAGTAGCGCTTCGGCGAGGAGACGTCGAGCGAGAAGCGAGTCGATCTTCCGACCGTGTCCGAGTCGGACACGGAGGAGAAGCCCCCGGTCGAGGAGTCACCCGCCTGGATCTCGGCGGTGAAGCCGGGAGTATCGGTGGCCAGTTGGATCGTGCTCAAGTCGACGGGCCTCCCTGCATCGAGCACCAGTCCCACACCTGCCTTGAGATTCCCGAAGTCCTCGCTCGAGTAGTGCTCGGTCTCCCAGGAGGTCGAGAGATCGCCGTCGGTGGCCTGGTCGAGCTGCTCGTCGTGCTCCGAGCCGTCCCCCTCGGGGTCATAGGCGGCCACCGCGTCGAGATGCGCTCCTGTCGTCGGCGTGGGCACCACCCCCGAGATGCCGCCGCCTCCCCGGTGCTGCAGGAGAACCGTCGCAGCGATCCCCGCTGCTAGCACCGCCACCGCGAGCACCGCCCAGGCGACGGCACGCCGTGGCCGCCGGCGGCGTCTACGCGGGCGAAGGACGATGGTCGGCTCGCCCCCCTCGCGGCCTTCCACCTCTGCGAAGCAGCCCTCCAGCTCGGAGACGAACTCGTCCATCGTCGAGAAGCGGTCGGCCGGCCGCTTCTCCATGGCGCGCCCCACCGCTGCGTCGACCCGCATCGGGACGTCCGGCCGCCGCGCTGCCACGCTCGGGACCGGCCCGTTGGAATGAGCCATCGCGGCCGTGACGGGATTCTTGCCAGGGAAGGGCACCTCGCCGGTGAGCAGCTCGTACAGGAGCGCTCCAAGGGAGTAGACGTCGCTGCGGGAATCGGCCGGGAGGCCACGGGCCTGCTCCGGCGAGATGTAGTCGCTCGTTCCCATCACGGTCCCGGTCAGCGTGATCCCGTCGGCCCCGGTAGCCCGTGCAAGGCCGAAGTCCGTCATCAGCGCCCGGCCGCCGTCGACGACCACGTTCTGGGGCTTCACGTCGCGGTGGATGACGCCGTGCTCATGGGCGAAGGCAAGCGCGCTTCCGACCTGAGCCGCCAGCACGAGCGCATCGGCGACCGGCAGGGGGCCACGCTCGCTCACGATCGCCTTCAGGTTCTCGCCGTCGACGAGCTCGAAGACGATGTACTGGCGGCCGTTCTCCTCGCCGCGATCGAGCACGGTGACGATGTTCGGATGGTTGAGCTGCGCAACCGCCTGGGCTTCCCTCCGGAAGCGCTCGACCGTGGTTTCGTCGGAGGCTGACCTCTCATCGAGGACCTTGACCGCAACGGTGCGGTCGAGCAGGCGGTCGCGGGCGCGGAAGACCGACGCCTGGCCTCCGGTTGCGATCAACTCCTGCAGCTCGTACCGGTTCGCGATCAGCTCACCGATCACGTCTTCACCTTGCCCGAGGAGAAGGTTCTTATGCGGACCGTCAGCCGGGCTCGACGGCGCCGAGCTGGGGATACGGCTCGCCGGCGAGCGGCGAGCCCGCCTGGAACGTGGCCTCGAGGGCTTGCTCCCACACCTCGAGGGCCTCGTCCAGCTCGGCGTCCGTGATCACGAGCGGCAACAGCACCCGAATGCAGTTCGAGTAGATCCCGGACTTGAGCAGGAGCAGCCCGTGCTGCGCCGCGTGCTCGCACACCGCGGTGGCGAGCTCCGGCGCCGGCTCCTTCGTCTCGAGGTCCCTCACGAGCTCGATCGCCAGCATTGCGCCGAGCCCGCGAACGTCGCCGATCTCCGAGTAGCGGCCCTGCCAGGCGAGCATCCGGGTCCGAATGGTCTCCCCGAGAACCTGCGCCCGCTCGACCAGCCCTTCCTCCTCGATCACGTCCAGCACCGCGAGCGCGGCCGCCTGGGCGACGGGGTTGCCCACGAACGTGCCGCCGAGCGCGGAGTCGGGTGGCGCGTCCATCATCTCGGCTCTGCCGACGACTGCCGACAGGGGTAGCCCGGCGGCGATCGACTTCGCGAACGTCATCAGGTCCGGCTCGACGTCGTAGTGCTCGACGGCGAAGAGCGCGCCTGTTCGGGCGAAGCCGGTCTGCACCTCGTCGACGACCATGACGATCCCGTGCTCGTCGCAGATGCGGCGAACTCCCACCATGAACTCGGCCGGACAGACGATGAAGCCGCCCTCGCCCTGGACGGGCTCGATCACGATCGCCGCGGCGTGCTCCGCGGCAACCTGCGTCACCAGCGCCCGCTCCAGTGCCTCGAGCGCTTCGTCTGCGGCCGGACCGCGGTAGTCGTTCGGGAACGGCACGCGGTAGACCTCGGGGGCGAACGGCCCGAGGCCTGCCTTGTAGGGGTGCGTCTTCGAGGTCATGGTCATGGCCAGGAGCGTGCGGCCGTGGAACGCGCCCTCGAAGACGATCACAGCGGGTCGCTTCGTGTAGGAGCGGGCGATCTTGACCGCGTTCTCGATTGCCTCGGTGCCGGCGTTGAAGAATGCCGCCTTCGTCTCGCCCGAGATGGGCGTGACGGCGAGGAGCCGCTCAGCGAGAGTCACGTAGAGCTCGTACGGAACAACCGTGAAGTCCGTGTGCGCGAAGCGGGCCAGCTGCTCCTGGGCCGCCGCGACGACCGCGGGATGCGAGTGCCCGACGTTGAGGCAGCCAACGCCGCCGGTGAAGTCGATGAAGGTGTTGCCGTCGACGTCGGTGACGGTCGCCCCCCGGCCCTCCTCGATCACCAGCGGCAGGTAGACAGACAGCGGCTCGGCCACGACCCGCTTCTTCCGTTCGAGGATCTCCAGCGAACGCGGCCCCGGGATCCTGGTGCGGATCTCGATGCTCTTCGTGGCCGCCATTCCAGCCGAACCTTACAAGAGCCGCCAGTCACTGCATAGTGAATAGCGAGGATTCACTCGACCCCCCACGCCTAGAATCGCCTCGTGGTCCTCTCCGACCGAACCATCACCCGCCTGATCGACGAGGGGCGGATCGAGATCGAGCCGTACGACGCCTCGCTGCTCCAGCCCTCGAGCGTCGACGTGCGCGTCGATCGCTACTTCCGCGTGTTCCACAACGCGCGCTACCCGTTCATCGATGTCCGCGAGCCGCAGGAGGAGCTGACCGAGCTCGTCGAGATCGACGACGCCACCCCGTTCATCCTCCACCCCGGCGAGTTCGTGCTCGGCTCCACGCTCGAGCGGGTCCGGCTGCCGGACGACCTGGTCGCGCGGCTCGAGGGGAAGTCGAGCCTGGGCCGACTCGGCCTGCTGATCCACTCGACGGCCGGTTTCATCGACCCCGGCTGGGACGGTCACGTCACGCTCGAGCTCTCCAACGTGGCGAACCTGCCCATCACGATCTACTTCGGGATGAAGATCGGCCAGATCTCGTTCGTTCAGCTCTCTGAGCCCGCGTCGGCTCCCTACGGCAGCGACGGGCTGGGCTCGAAGTACCAGGGACAGCGGGGGCCGACTCCGAGCCGCTACTGGCAGAACTTCCGAGCGGAGGCGGCGAGCGACGAGGCCTCAGAGGCGTCGTCGACTCGAGCCGTGGAGCAAGCAAGAGACGGGCGCCAAGACGGCGAGGCGCCCGTCAACTTCCAGGAGCGCGGATGAAGATCCTGGTTACCGGTAGCACAGGCTTCGTCGGGCCCAAGGTTGTCCATGCGCTGCGGGCCCGCCGCCACGACGTGCGCGCGCTCGTCCGGGATCCGCGACGCGCACGCACGCTGGAGGCCTGGGGGTGCGAGCTGGTCGAGGGCGACGTCACGGACCCCGGAAGCCTCCGGGCGGCCGTGGACGGCTGCGAGGTCGTCGTTCACCTGGTGGCGATCATCGCGGGCAAGCCCGAGAACTTCGAGCGCGTGATGACGGGAGGCACCCGCAACCTCGTCGCCGCCGCACGGGAGGCCGGCGTCCGGCGCTTCGTGTTGATGAGCGCGCTCGGCGTGAGCGAGGAGACGAAGGACCTCGTCCCTTACTACCGGGCAAAATGGGACATGGAGCAGGAGATCCTGCGCTCGGGCCTCGAGTACGTCGTCTTCCGCCCGAGCTTCGTCTTCGGGCGCGACGGAGGCGTGCTGCCGACCTTCATCCGCCAGGTGCGCTGGTCGCCGGTGACACCTGTCGTGGGTCCTGGAACGACCAGGTTGCAGCCGATCTGGGTCGAGGACGTGGGAAGCTTCTTCGCCGCTTCGGTGGATCTGCCCGCGGCGGCCAACCGCACCTTCGAGCTCGGCGGCCCCGATGCGGTGTCGTACAACGAGCTCTACGAGCGGATCAAGCGCGTGCTGGGCGCTCGCCGCGCCACGGTTCACGTCCCGTTCGGCATCGTGCGCGTCGGGGCAGCGGCCGTCGAGCGGCTGCCGAAGGCGCCGGTCACCCGGGACCAGCTCACGATGCTCGAGCACTCCGGCGACAACGTGTGCGACATCGGACCGGCGGTGGAGACCCTGGGCGTGACGCCGGTCTCGCTCGACGAGCAGCTCCGGCGCGCGATCTGAGACGAAAACGAGCGGGGGCCGCTCGCGCGGCCCCCGTTTCCGGTTACCAGCCTGGATTAGCAGGGGCGCTTCCTGCTCGGCCCTCGCGGGCCGGGCGGCGCATTTGGCGAGTCCCCCACGCTGGCTAGACGATTCCCCTCAGGTCCGGGGACACGCCCCTACCGGCTGGCACCTCCGCTGCCCGTACAGTCGTCTATCAAGCCGGACCACCTCCTTTCCGCGGTGATCCAACTATACGGGTTGGGACAGGACGACCGAAAGCTCCAGCCCGCGGTCAAGAGGGACCGTCACGCTCTCGAGCGTCTCGTCGGCCTGCCGTGCCCAGGAATATGCGTTCAGCTCCTCGTGGGAGAGCACGTTGTCGGCCACGACCAGCGCGCCCGGGTCGAGCGTCCGCCGTGCCAGCCGGAAGAGCGGCTCGTAGTGCTCCTTCTCGGCGTCGAGGAAGCACACGTCGAACACGTCCTCGGCCTGGGGGAGGGTCTCGAAGGCGTCGCCCTCGATCAGCGTTGCCCATTCCTCGAGCCCGGATTCCGCCACGTTGCGACGCCAGGCCTCGCATTTGACCGGGTCGTTCTCGAGCGAGGTCACGGTGCCGCCGAGGATCCGAGCACCGGCGGCGAGCCAGATGGTCGAATAGCCGCGCGAGCCTCCGATCTCGAGCACGGAGCAGTCTGTCTGCGGGGCGACGAGGGCGAAGAGAAACTGCCCCGTCGTCCGGGCGACCTGGCGTGAGCGCAGCTCCCGGGCAACGCCCTCGGCGCGCTCGCTCGCGTCCTCCTCCTCGAGGCGGGCGAGCACGGCCCGGACCCGGCCGTCCAGCACTACTTAGTGCTCCGTCCCGAAAGTCATCTCGCGCTCCGGCGGCTGCAAAGCGTCGCCGTGCGGTGTCCTCGGTCGCGCCCATATGACCTGCATATGGGCGCTCCCTACGTCCTTGCCCGGCTCGCTTTTCGCGCGCCGGAGCATCAAGGGACTTCCGGGACGAAACACTAGACCTCGACCTTGACCAGCCCGTCCTCCACCCGGACCGGATACACGTTCACCGGAACGTACGCGGGCAGCGTCAGCGGCCGGCCGGTGCGCAGGTCGAACTTGGAGCCGTGACGCGGGCAGACGACGACGAGCTCCTCCGGGTCCCAGTCGCCTTCCGCGAGCGGGCCGTCGTCGTGCGAGCAGCGGTCCTCGATCGCGTACAGCTCCCCGTCGACGTTGTACACGCCGACCGTGAGCGGACCGGCGGGGACGAGCTTCATCTCGCCCGGCCCGATCTCCTCGAGCGGACAGACGTCGACCCAGGTCACGGCTGGGTCACCTACTTCAGTTCGAGCTCGTCGAGCCCTTCGAGCCCTTCCGGCAGCGGCGTCTCGGCGCCCTTGTGCAGCGCGAGCTTGAGCGTAGTCAGGCCCAGCAGGGCGCACTTGAGCCGCACCGGGGTGAGGGGAGGCATGTCCTCTAGCAGCTCGTCCTTCGACATCGCCGCCACCTCCGCCGCCCTTCGTCCCTTGACGAGCTCCGTGAGCATCGAGGTCGAGGCCATGCTGATCGCGCATCCCCGCCCCACGAAACGGATGTCCTGGATCGTCTCGCCGTCGTCGGCGAACTTGACCGCGATCGCCGTCTCGTCGCCGCACAGAGGATTCATCCCCTCCGCGTGAGCGTCGGCATGCTCGAGCTCCCCGTAGTTCCGGGGGCTCTTGTAGTGGTCCAGGATGTTTTCCCGGTAGAAGTCGTCGCCGAGGTCGGCCATCTATCCGAAGACTTTACGGACCTTGTGCAGGCCGGCGGCGAGGCGGTCGATCTCCTCGGGGATCGTGTACAGGTAGAAGCTCGCCCGGTTGGTGGCCGCAACGCCAAGGCGCTGCATCAGCGGCTGGCAGCAGTGGTGCCCCGCACGAATCGCCACGCCCTCGAGATCGAGGATCTGCGCCACGTCGTGCGGGTGCACACCCTCGACGTTGAAGGAGACGATGCCGGCGCGCCGGTCGGCCGGGGGTCCGTACAGCATCACGCCGGGCACCTCCGCGAGGCGCTCGAGGGCGTAGGCCACGAGCTCGTGCTCGTAATGCTCGATGGCGTCGAAGCCGACTGTGGTCAGGTAGTCGATCGCAGCGCCGAAGCCGACCGCCTCGGCCATCGGCGACGTCCCCGCCTCGAACTTGTGCGGCAGGTCTCCCCAGCTCGTCTCGTCCACCTGCACCTTGCGGATCATGTGGCCGCCGAGCAGGAAGGGCTCCATCGCCTCGAGCAGCTCCGTCCGTCCCCAGAGCGCACCGACGCCGCTCGGGCCGCACATCTTGTGAGCGGAGATCGCGACGAAGTCGCAGCCGAGAGCCTGGACGTCGACGATCCGGTGCGGTGCCGCCTGGGCCGCATCGCAGACCACGATCGAGCCGCGTGCATGGGCCCACTCGGTCAGGCGCTCGACCTCGTTGACGGTGCCGAGCGCGTTCGAGACGAGATTGATCGCCACCACCTGGAGCCGATCCTCGCCCACCGTCTCGTCCAGGCGGTCGAGCATCAGCTCGCCGTGGTCGTCCAGGGGCAGCATCCGGAACGCAGCGCCCGTCCGCTTGGCCATGTACTGCCAGGGGACGAAGTTCGAATGGTGCTCGAGCTCGGTGACGAGGACGAGGCCGCCGGGGCCGAGGTTGTTCAGTCCCCACGCGTAGGCGACGAGGTTCAGTCCCTCGGTGGCGTTACGGACGAAGACGATCTCGTGCGCCGCGGGAGCGTTGAGCAGCGCGCGCACCTTCTCCCGCGCGGTCTCGAGCCCTGCGGTAGCCCGCTCGGCCAGCTCGTACACGCCCCGGTGCACGTTCGCGTACGACGTCTCGTAGAAGACCTGCATGGCCTCGAGCATCTGACGAGGCTTCTGCGAGCTGGCGGCCGAATCGAGGAAGGCGAGCGATTTGCCGTGGAACTCCTGCTCGAGGATGGGAAAGTCCGCGCGCAGCGCGTGCGCATCGAGCTTCGGTGTGGGCTCGGTCGTTACGGCCACGAACCTATCGTAGCGCCGGCTCGTCCACCGCCCGGGCGAACGCCGCCCCGCGCCAGATTCCCCCGCGGCGAAAGGCGAAGGACTCGAAACCGTGCGCCCGTGCTGTCGCGATCAGCGCCTCGGGCGGGTGGGCGAAGGCGCGGAACTCCTTGCCGCGTAGGCGCATCCAGAGGTTGCCGCCGGAGAAGAACGCCCGCGATACGGCGTTCCGCGGCGGGTGCGTGAAGACGAGCACGTGGCGCGCGTGTCCGGCGGCGGCGCCCAGCAACCGCTCGTAGTCCGGGTAGCAACAGACGACGCGGTGCATGACGACCACGTCCGCCGGCTCCACCCCGTCGGCGGCGAAGTCCCCCAGCCGGCGCTCGATCCGCTCCTCGAGGCCGGCCTCCTTCGTGAGCGCGGCAGCCTCCTCCTCGTAGCTGGGCGAGAGCTCGACCACGGTCGACCGTGCCGCGCCCGCCTTCAGCAGCTCGAGCTGGATGGCGCCGACCCCGCCGCCGGGCTCGAGCACGGTCGCGCCCTCGACACCCTGCTCGCGGACGGCGTCGACGATCCAGCGGGCAGCCTTGTCCAAACCCTTCCGCCGATAGCGGCGCGCGTCCTTGCGCGCCTGCTTCTCCCCGAAGAGCTCGTCGTAGCCCGAGGGCGCGCAGCAACAGCCCGTCATGCGAGAACCCTATGCCGTGCCGATCAGCCCTGTGGAATTCGGGCTTCGAGCGCGTCGGCGAGCGCCTCGCGCACGGGGTCGAGCTCGATGCGGTCGAGCACGTCCTGGAAGAAGCCGCGCACGATCAGGCGCTCGGCCTCGGAGCGGCTGAGCCCACGCGCCATCGCGTAGAAGAGCTGGTCGCGGTCGACCTGGCTGATGGTGGCGCCGTGCGTACAGCGCACGTCGTTGGCCAGGATCTCGAGGCCGGGGATCGAGTCGGCGTGCGCCTTCTCGGAGAGGAGCAGGTTGCGGTTCTCCTGGTAGGCATTCGTCTTCTGCGCGTCCCGCTCGACCCGGATCATCCCGCGCCAGACGACGCTCGCCTCGTCACGCAGCGCGCCCTTGAAGGCGAAGTCGCTAGTCGTGTTCGGCGCCGCGTGCTCCTGGAACGTGTCGTAGTCGAGGTGCTGCGTGCCGTCGGCGAAGTAGGCGCCCGTCACGCGCGACGTCGCCCCCTGGCCGGCGAGGTCGTTCTGGATGCGGGTCTTTCCCTTCCGGGATCCGAAGCCACCAGCCACCCAGTCCAGCTCGGCGTCGCGCTCGACGCGACCGTGGTGCGTCGCAAAGTGCCACGTCTGGCGGGAGAGGTTCTGGAGGGAGACGTACTCCAGGCGGGCACCCTGCCCGACGAAGAGCTCGACGGCCGCATTCGAGTAGCCGGCCACCTCGGGAGAGGACGACGCGTACTCCTCAATCAGCGTGAAGCGCGAGCCCGGCTCCGCCACCACGAGCAGGCGAAAGAAGAGCGACGCCGAGTCGGCCGAGTTCGCAATTCGCACGTACAGCGGCTGCTCGAGCTCGACGCCCGCGGGCACGCGAACGAGCAACCCGTGCTTCCATGACGCTGCGTTGTGGGCCGTGAACTTGTCCTCGGCGCCGACCAGCGTGCCGAGCAGCTCGTCGTCCTCCGAGAGCGGCTCGAAGCGCACCCCCTCAGGCGCCCGCTCGATCTCGATGCCTCCCTCCCCCACGGTCGCCAGGCCGGCCGCGTCGATGTCCAGCATCTGGGGCGGGGCCGGCACCGCGGCCGCTCCGTTCGCGGAGAAGCTGTCCGGATCGAACCCGGCAAGGTCCGTGAAGCGCCAGCTCTCCTCGTCGGTAGACGGCAGCGGGAGCGCCTGGTAGCGCTCGAGCGCTTCGGCCCTAGTCATACGGCGCGTACCTGCGGTGGAGGATCACCCAGTTGCCGTCGGGATCCTGCAAGAACGCCATGTGGCAGACCCCGGTGTCGCTCGAGCCGGCGATCTCGATGCCGCTCGACTCGAGCCGGGCACCCGCTTCCGCCACGTCAGGGACGCGCAGCGCGATCCCGCCGAGGTTCGGGGTGAACTCGAGCCCATCGCTCTCGGGATTCCAGAACGCAGCTGGATGAGACGGTTCATCTCGACCGCGTACTCCAGGGGGAGCTCCTTCGTGATCGGCTCGACGAAGCCCGAGACGACCATCGCCGAGGCCTCGGCCTCCGACAGCCCCCGGCTCATCAGGTAGAAGAGCTGCTCCTCGCCGATCTTGGACACCGTGGCCTCGTGGCCGATGTCGACGTCGTTCTCGTCGATGCGGATGTAGGGGTAGGTGTCGGAGCGCGAGGCCTCGTCGAGGATCAGTGCATCGCAGACGACCTTCGACTTGGAGCCGACCGCGCCCTTCGCCACCTCGAGCAGTCCGCGGTAACCGGCGCGACCGCCGTTCTTGGAGATCGACTTCGAGGTGATCACCGACGAGGTGTGCGGGGCGACGTGCACGGCCTTGCCGCCGGCGTCCTGGTGCTGGCCCTGGTTCGCGAAGGCGATCGAGAGCACCTCGCCGTGGGCCCCCTCGCCGAGTAGCCAGATGGCGGGGTACTTCATGGTCAACTTCGAGCCCAGGTTCCCGTCCACCCACTCCATCGTGGCGTTCTCGTAGGCGACGGCGCGCTTCGTGACCAGGTTGTAGACGTTCGTCGACCAGTTCTGGATAGTCGTGTAGCGGCAGCGCGCGCCCGGCTTGACGATGATCTCCACCACGGCCGAGTGCAGCGAGTCGCTCGAGTAGATCGGGGCCGTGCAGCCCTCGACGTAGTGCACGTACGCGCCCTCGTCGACGATGATCAGCGTGCGCTCGAACTGGCCCATGTTCTCCGCGTTGATGCGGAAGTAGGCCTGGAGCGGCATGTCGACCTTGACGCCCGGCGGCACGTAGATGAACGACCCGCCCGACCAGACGGCCGAGTTCAGGGCCGCGAACTTGTTGTCGTTCTGGGGGATGATCGTGCCGAAGTACTGCTTGACGAGGTCCTCGTGCTCGCGAAGGCCCGAGTCCATATCCAGGAAGAGCACGCCCTGCTTCTCGAGGTCCTCCTTCAGCTTGTGGTAGACGACCTCGGACTCGTACTGGGCGCCCACGCCGGCGAGGTACTTCTTCTCCGCCTCGGGGATGCCGAGCTTGTCCCAGGTGTCCTTGATGTCGCTGGGCAGGTCCTCCCAGTTGGACGCCTGCTTCTCGGTCGGCTTGATGTAGTAGAAGATGTTCTCGAAGTCGATCTCGCGCAGGTTGCCGCCCCAGGTGGGCAGGGGCCGGGCGCGGAAGTACTCCAGCGACTTGAGGCGGAACTTCCGCATCCAGTCGGGCTCGGACTTGTGGTGCGAGATGGCCTCGACGACCTCGTTCGTCAGTCCCCGCTGCGACTTGAAGACGTAGTTCTC